>Ga0255768_10000134_pt1 | contig 73702 bp, 67 predicted proteins | sample 071ome_33_FD_179983 | JGI IMG/M metagenome (GOLD analysis project Ga0255768, IMG submission 179983) | Coastal salt marsh microbial communities from the Groves Creek Marsh, Skidaway Island, Georgia - 071412AT metaG (version 2) | ecosystem: Environmental > Aquatic > Marine > Intertidal zone >... | reverse complement strand
TTATGAGTATCAACTCTGAGTTTGGTGTGATACCATATATGGGTAATAACTATCCATCAGATGCGTTGTAATTTGATTTGAATAATAATCCAAATATGGGTGTATTCTTCTCAGCTAATACAGTGAATAGAGATTTGATTACTCCAGGTAGGACAACATTCCAAGATACTCAAGCGGGTCATTTATATAATCTATATGGTTTTAAAGACCAAGAGGTACCTTTCCATCCATGGAATATTAAACCAAATAACAATGTTATCTTCGGTAACGAATATAATGATTGGAAATATAAACAACCTACAGGTAATATTGACACTATTAACTATCAAACAATTGATAGGTTAAATAGTAGTTATACCTTCCCTTCAAGCGTATCAACACCAACAACTGAAAAACCAGGGTTTATTTATAACTCAACTAATTCAGGTGGGGTCATTACATTAGACAGCACGACAAATGCCAATATCACAAATATGAAGTTATTGGTTGGTGCTCCATATCACTTCTACTTTGGTTTAAGAATTGGAAAGAGTGCAATGAATAAATACATTGACAAATACATGTTTAATCAAGAAATATTATGAGTGAACAAACGAGTAATATGAGAATTGTAATCCCTTCAAAGAAATATCAAGGGGCTCCAAATAGTGACATTACCGTTCAGGCGGGGTTAAATGTTACCAAGAGAGAGTTCGTTGAGGGGGATAGAACAGTATTGTTAAATCTAGCCGAAAGGTTTGACCAAGAGAGACAATCAAGTGATACTATCAGGGTTGCAGGCAAGATTACAAATATCTTTAACAATTCGTTGTCAGGAAAGTCGATGACTTATACTCCGTTTAGGGATAGTCTTTTTTATTTAGGTGCCGTTAGTTCAGTGACTTCAGGTGTATGGAAGGGATACCCACAATACGATGAGTTTTCGTTCTTTAGAACCCGCTCTGTTGACAACCACATTCCGTTTATTCCAAAGAGTGCGGGGACATATAACTGGTCGGTATACCTTTCTTATCCTTCAGAGAATGACGACACTCAGTCGATGAGGTATTACAATGAAGAGTTTAGTGCGTCGACAATATTCACAGCCGCGGATGGTGTTCCATTTGTGATTAGAAATCAGGTGGTTAATGGTAAGAAGTTAATCTTCTTCCATTGTGGGACGAGACACAATTTGAGTGTTGGTGAATGGGTGGAAACATCATTTAACTACAACGGAAAGAATACCTTCCAAGTATATAGTTTGGGAGACCAATATTATGGTAATGAAGAGAAGGTGTTTACCATCTTTGATTTGGGATATCAAAACGGTCCGTTTACCAATAACGCCACTGGTACGTTTAAACGTATTATTAACATCAATAATTCTGCTGAGACCAGGTCCAACTATTATATTAGAAAACATACCATCTTAACTGAGGTCTCTGATGTGAATGTCACAAAGATGGGGTTTGAGAGAAACCCATTTAGGGTAGAAAAAAAGTTGGAGTATTCCGCATTGACTCCAAATAATCTTCAAAGAGTATCAGTAAAAGATGGTAACCAAACCTGTGGTTATACTTTTGAGAAGGATATTGATATCTCCTTATATAGAGACAACAACGACTTACCGATAACTCAACTTTTTGTTACTGTGGTTAACAAAGGATATATGGGTTGGTTTAATAGACCTGTTGGTCAGAATATATCTGCGATTGATATCGGTTGGGACTTTAACTTCTTAACGAATAGAATTGATGGATGGTGGGACAGGTCATCATCTCTTAACAAAGATAATGCGATTGTAGCAAACTCTTATCAATATCCTGCGAATAGTGGTCAACTATTTTACTACAATGAAGACCTCAATGTTGGTGATGTTATTAAAGGTGACTTCTGTGAGTGGAATGACTTTATGATGGAAGAGTCGGTTCTTTCTAAGATGTATCATAAGTATTCTTATAATTCTCAGTGGTTCCAAACTAAGAATGGGTCCAACAATTTACCGAGTGGTTATCTATACCAACCTCACCATGAGATTAAAGTTAGAGACTTCTCAGGGTATGTTGAAGATGCTGCTCCTGGTGAGGTGGATAACATTCCTGATTATGCCTTCTTCTCGTCAAATGAGAATAAATGGAGATGGAGAGATTTGTACCCTTATGGATATATCGATACTTCAGGAAACGGTGTGGACCATCCATTCTTAAATGGTTCCCATTATCCATTTAGACCAATAAACTTCTTACAATTCCAACCTTTACGAAATGTGAATAAGGCCAATGTGATTGTTCAACCATTAATTGATGATTGTGAATAACTATAGATTTCCAAATACAGGTATAGAAAGACAAATCCAAATTCCGTTGGAACAGGTTTGGGATAATGTGGGTCGTGATGACTTAATTGACCAATACGAGCAAGAGGTCATTGAACAGGTCATTAACCCTATCGAGGACTTTGAGGTTGCAAGATTTGAACACAAACCTTATGGGGGTGGATTAACTAAAATCTTTTATGATTTTGAGTTTTTCCCAAACTCATTGCCGATATCTGCAGCAACATTGTCACAGTATTCAACAAACTATACTGCAGAGACCTTTACCTATGATGAGATTTACTATGGTGTAAACTCATTTACTCAGAGTTTCTTTAAGTTGGATTTCTATGATACTCCTGATACTGAAACACAGCAGATTTACCTAACCCTTATCTTCCCAACACAACAGGGTCAAACAATAACAGGACAAACTGGTTCAGGCGCAAATGCAAAAATTGTGGACATTGAAACACCTAACTTCCAATTGGATTATGTTGGTGATAAGGAAGGGTTCTTTGTGTATTGGTTAAAGAGTAGGGAATACATTGACATCGACGAGTTTTATATGAGTGCGAAGTTCTTCAATGCGAAGATTGGGGAGTTTGTTAGGTTTATGACGACACCTCAAGCGTCGATGGGTAGTAAGTTTACTTTTAACAAAAGTGACTATTTCTACCAAAAAGTATTGTTGGACTACAATACTTATGAATATGAAGTTCAAACACTTCAGGGACAACGAATTGGTGATAGTGTTACCAATCCAATAAAATGGTATGAGTATGTTAATCCATAATGGAAAGTGAAAAGTATTACATAAAGATTTCACCAGGGGTAATTGAGGGAGACCTTATTCCTCAGACCTATAGTGGTAACACTTTTGATGTTTACGACAGCATGGCTGACATCTTAAGTGGTGGTACCAATGGAAGTAGTTTACTTACAGGTCTTACCATTCCTATTATGTTCAAACAATCATTTAATGATTTGGGGTATTACACACCTTTTGATGGGTATATCCTACAGAAAGAAGTAACCAACAATTTCTTATTTACCTCAGGTAGTGGTGTTTATAATGTTCAGGTTTATAACACGTCAGAGACGGAGTTAAAAAAATTCTTACAACTGAACAACTATGTGGTTGATTGGGGTGACGGTTCACCCACTCAGAATATTACGACAACCTCACCAAACTTTTTATCACACACTTACATTACCAATGGTGAATATACCATCAGTCTTACTCAGACCAATCCATGGGGTGTCACAGAAGTTTCAAAGACGGTCCATATCCCTATGACGGGAGCAACAATACCAAATCCTCAGGGGAACATTACCTTCACACCTCAAGGTGGTAGTTGGGCGGGTACTCCGTTGTCTTACAACTTCATTTTCAGTGGTGATGCGGCAAATACTGTTGCCGACCAAATATCTTCAAATTATGTATCTGTTCCTTATTTAGTGTCAGGATATACAACAAGCCAAATCACAGATTTAAAACAATACGGTTCCATCCAATATGCAACTAACGTTCCAATATTTAAGAACGGTCAGGTATATGGTGTTATTAATGTTATGGACCCAGATAAAACGGGGTATACAATTAATGGAGTTACTTATTATGATTATAGTGACGGAACCACAGTTTTTATTGCCAATTCATCAGGATTAACATCCAATGACATCATTGCAAGTGCAATTACAAAACAAGAAGTTTTAATTGATATGGTATCTTCACCAGAAATTCAGAGTGAAGTATTTATAGAGAGGGGCAAGAACTCAGCTTTCGAAGGATTGGAAAGATTGGGTGAAGTCGATAATATAGGAGACCTAACTTCATACGGTTATGGTTTCTTCAAAATAAATAACGTGTAAAATGGCACTCGGAACCTACGGAATTACAAGACCAGCCGATATGTCCCCTGAGGACGTAGAAATTATCATGCACTACACTGAGTCTCGTGATGTGACTGATAATTATGTGATGAAAAATTTGGATGCGAACACAATTCTCACTCCATATTTCCACAATTCAAATACCAACGGTAATACAAACGAGCTATTGGGAGGGTTATACAACTTAAGATTACCTGCCAATGAGTTCAATAAAACAGGTATCTATACCTTATACATCAGACCTGCTGAGATTAGAACAACTATCTTAGATTGTGGTGTGTTGTCGGCATTACCAAATGTTAAGGGTATCATTGTTGACTTAAACGATGTGGACCCTCAGTTCAGAAACAAATTTGTCAACCAAGGATTGGTAGGTTACAGAGTTGAGTATTTGAATAATGACGGAACAAAAATTCCTAACTTCTATAGAATAGTTACTTCGTCATTTTATTGTGAGCCAGTGACGACGAATCTAACAAACAGTTCACAAAAGACTATTAGATACAGATATGTGGATAGTGGTAGTGATTTGTTATTTTGTACTCTTTCTCCATCGAGTGCACCATCTAACAAACCGTCAGCGACCCCTTATATAGGTCAACCTGACCAAAACATCATCATTACCAATACATACTTCAATCCAATTACCATTGATATTCAAATGGCTGAACATGATATTGATACCTTAGCAATTGCTCTTTACGGTAATCAGACCAAGAGTATCGAGGATGGTATCTACACTCTTTATGACCCATCTAACAATATCTACAAACAATATAACCTGTTTGAGATTAGAGATGAGTTTAACAACCTATTGTTCGAGGTTCGTCAAGATAGAGGTGATAATATCGATTTCAGTAAGAATTTCAATAGCGTAGTTAACTAATGGCAAAAAAGTATAGATACCCACCAGCTCCCCCATCGGGGAATGAAACTTTCTCACCTGACCTTGTAGGTTTTCAGTTGGTCGAAGGAGGAGGTCTCACGCAAGGTAACTTCGAGTTTACAACTGCCGTCTTTGAGAAGGTAAACCGTAAGTTTGATGTTGGGGTATTTTCTACGCCGTTCACTTTGGAGAATATGGATTTGGAGTCCGTTGAGGAGTCGAGACGTATTCAATCTAAGTTTTACGAGGTCTATCCAAACTACGACATTACCAACGTAACCAACTTCACATTATATGGTTCGTTACAAAAAAGATTTTCAGCATCAGTTACGAGGATTATCAATTTCTTCCCTGCGGCTTTACAGGTCAACAGTTTAGATGTCAATTACAACACGGGTAATACTGCTTACAACATCAGTTACGATGCGGTTGAAGACGAGACAACATTGACCGTTGATGTTATTAAGGTATACAATCCTTTGGACATTGACTACTCAGAAAATGCTACGAGAAACATTTCAGTGAGACCTTATGAGGTGTCACCGTTAAGAAATATGACTGCGGAGTTTGAGAAGTATGCGTTATTCATTGGGACAGGAGATACGGAATATAAGTTCAACGACTTCACACCTTCATCGTCACTTACTGGTGGAACATTGGAGATTATTGTTCAGGGTAATCCATTTAGTGGTGCATCTTCAACGACACAGACACTATTATTAAAACCAAACAAATATTACACAGAGGTTGCCTTTGACGAGCCGTTCGATGAGGTGGAACAATTCTTATTGAATAGAATGGTCCGTCCAAAATATAGTGCGACTTTCCAAGTTCCAACTGAGGACAACAATGGTAAACAATATGTGGCGTCTAAAACCGTAACATGGTATTTGGATGGGTTATGGAACTTAGACATTGTAAGTGCTAAGTTTGACAACTATTTGACGAGGTTGAATGAGATTGCTGAGAATTTGGATGAGTATAAGACAAATCTTATCTCACGTTTCCTAACCACAGGTGCGTTTAAAGAGTTCGATACTGGTGACCAAAAGGTTGAAAAGACCTTGCAAATCTACGGTAGAAGTTTTGATGAAACAAAGAAATTCATTGATGCATTGGCATTTATGAATTCGGTGAATTACAATCCTAAAAACGATATCCCTTCAGAGTTATTGAAGAATTTGGCGAGAACATTAGGATTTAACACCAACAACTCACCGATTACCAACGAAGACTTTTTAAGTTCAGTATTTGGAACCAAAAACGATTCCATTTACCCTGGTCAAACTCGTGATATGACTCCGAGAGAGATTAACTATGACTATTATAGAAAGTTAATCGTAAATGCCGGGTGGTTATACAAATCTAAGGGTACCAGAAAATCTATTGAGTTCTTAATGAGAATGGCGGGAGCTCCGAATGCTCTTATTGAGTTTAATGAGACGGTATATTTGGCGGATGGTCCAATTAACCTTTCTCAGTTTGATAGTAACTTCGTAAGAATCAGTGGAGGGACGTATGTTGACGTAATTCCTGCGTTGGACCCTAACAATACTTACTCAATTATGGGTCAGACCTTCTCGGCGTTGACCACAGACATTAATGTTTACAACGTTACTGAGAATAGGAGAGATTACCCTATGGATGACGAGGGTTATCCGAGAAATGCTACCTTTAGTAGTGACTATTTCTTTGAGAAGGGGTCAGGATGGTTCGAACAAACGGACAAACACAGAGCCAACGAACAAATTGACTTAACAAACTCAGTATTTACAGGTGCAAATCCAAATGTTCAGACAGAATTACAACCGTATTCTTATGGTGAGCCGTTCTTTGACCGATTTAGGGACTTCCCTTACATGAGATTGGGTTACAAACTCACTCGTGAGACTGATAATTTAAAATCGTGGACAACAACTGACGTTGGTCAGAGAAAAGCACAAGGATTTAACGCATATTACAAAGTTTCGGACGAAAGATTGGTCTTAAACAGAAAAAATATTGAGTTATATATGAATATGGGTCAGGGTTTGACCTATGATGTTTACCAAATGTCGAGAAACTACAACTATCCTATTCCATCGACAGGATTTACCGCTCCATATCCAACACCAGGGGGTATAGATTGGACGGTGGTTAATCCGATGGTTAAGGAAAAGACATTCTTTGAGTTTGCTCAGACCTTCTACACCAATATGATTAACGTAAGAAACAGAATGTATTCTTCAGGTGGTGTTGGTAGAAGTTATCCGACGTTGAACTACCTATATTGGCAGTATTTGGACTCACAAAATACGGTAAACATTCCATCTAATCAGTATACCTACCAAAAGATGATTGACTTCACCAACGGTATTGGTGATTACTGGATGAGATTGGTGGAACAGGTTATTCCTGCGACAACGTTATGGACGGGAGGTCAAAAAATGGAAAACTCAGTCTTCCACAGACAGAAAGTAGTGTGGAGAAGACAAAGAGGGTGTGAGATTGTTCCTGTTCCTTGTGTTCCTTGTGTTATCAACGGACCGTTATTGCCTTACGATTGTATCGACCAAACATTGAACTGTTTTATTTATCCGTGGGATGAAGATAGTTCAAATACTACTGCACAATCGTTCCAAGAAATATTATCTAATCAGGTTTCAGCGTTGATTGCATCAAATGGATATACCACTTCAGAGTGTAATCTTAATTCTATTGTTAGTCAGTGGTATGTGGACCTAAGATTAGATAGTGACATCTTAGTTCAGGAGATTTTTTACATTGGATATGGTGGTAGTGATGCACCGTCAAACGCGGATTGGTTCAACGCGTTAAATGACAAGCTTCAGTATTTATATCAAGAAGGTTTGGATTACTCTATTAATAATGATGTAATCACCATTAGTAACTCAAGTTGTATGGACAATTTCACTGACAAAACCATTTACCTCAACATTGGTATAAACATAACAATTGATTGTGGGTAATGGCAAGTTATTATTTTACTATTAAACAGAGGACGACTACGGCGTCATTATATACTGGTGATACGTATTATATCCAATGGGATACGGGATTGTCAGGATATCCTGATGATGATAGATTACAAGATGCGACAGGAGGTACATATAGTATATTTTTCAACTTCAAACATAGGGCGTGGGATATTATATACGATAGTAGTGGTCCGTCTCAAACCGTTGACTATGTCATTAAGGACAATGAGTGGCTTGGATTAGGCAACACAACTGTTAAGACTGGTATGGACATTCCAACATTCCCGTTGGTTAATGTTTATAGACAAAATGCAATATTATCATTGAACGGTGATGTTTATACTGCGGATACTGCTTATGAAACTGTTGCAGAATTTATTGGTTCAGACACTAACCAATATACCTCAGGTTTTCTTTTCGCGTCGGCTGGTTCTTCAGAATTTTGGACGTGGTTATCGGGTAATGTTCAGAATTTTGATAGAAACAACGCGACAATTAATGATTGTTTGGCGAGTAATAAAATTCCTTACTCTGCCACATCTGCAATTTCATATTATAATAGTGTTGCTGATGGTTACGAGTATTTTTTAGATGCAAATGAATCACAGTGCTCAGTGCCTGTTATGCAAATTAAAGTAGACGGTTCAGCTTTGAATCAAAATAATGCTTATAAAACAAACTTTAATGCGTGCTTTACGCCTGGTAATATATGTCTTTCACCATATACTGGTCAGACTGCAGATGTTACAGTTGAAGAATATACTGATTGTGTGGAATGTCAGACTACGGGGGGTGGTGATGTTTTATATTACAGTGCGTCTTCTTGTTGTGATGATACTGTGTATATTTTTACAGGTGACTCCACATCTGGTGGTAATATAAATGGTCTTCAGGCTTATTATACTGGTATCACTATTAATGGTGAGTGTGTAAATAGACCTCTTCAAATACCAACAGGATACACAGTCAACGGTGTTGTGACGAGTACCTATCCTGTGGTCGCTGACGTTAGCTGTAACGAGTGTACCGCATATACTCCGTGTGTTAGTTACTATTATTTTGACCCTTGTAACAGTAGTGATACAAATAATTACAAAACTCCGCAATTAGATTGGGACAATGCCTTCCCAATTACACCTAATCCTGGTAATGTTTATAAAATAACAGGTGTTACTGATTTACCGGACGGATGTTATGTTGCGGTAGGTGAAAGACCATCACCTGTAATATTTTCTGGTTATGTTGTTTCTTCACATGCGGTTTCTGTTCCTCTTGGATGTAGTGACACGGTGTGTGATACTACAACTCCAACACCGACACCTACACAAACAGATACGCCTACTCCGACACCAACTCCAACACAACTACCTTCAGCCTGTTGTTACAGTTGTAATGAATATTCGTTTGTTAATGATAGTACCACCACTCAAACGGCAAACTTTGATGATTGTTATGGTAATAATGTAACTATTAATATTTCAGGTAAATCAAGTGTATTGGTTTGTATCTGTGATGGTAGTAGGATAACTGTTAGTAGTGGTGATTTGACGTATAATCAAAGTGGTGTATGTGCGCCTGATTGTCCGAGTGATACTTGTGATTCATATACTATTACTAATAATGAACTTACATCGGCAACTATTGAGTATAGTGAGTGTTTTTCAGGTAATAATCACACCAATACTACAATTCAAATAACATTATCTGCTGCTCAGACAATCAGAGTTTGTTCGTGTTCTACTCCTCGTGTTATAGGTAGTGCTCTCGTTACTGTGACTCGAAATGGTTCATGTGTTTGTGAAGAAACTACACCAACGCCGACACCTTCAAATACTGATACACCTAGACCAACACCGACACATACCCCTTCACAAACGTGGACACAAACGCCAACACCGACATATACTCCGAGTCCAACATATACTGAAACTCCTACGGAGACGCCAACACAAACACCGACACATACTCCGAGTTCAACAGGTGGAGGAACGCAAACGCCAACGCCGACATATACTCCGAGTCCGACATACACTGAAACTCCTACTCAAACACCAACATATACACCAAGTTCAACACCTGCGGGAACACCGGCACAAACGCCAACACCTACCACACCATGTAGTAGGTTAATTAACCCTTCATTTGATATCTTTATGTCAGATTTGGGACCGTGTCCTCCGGGTTGTGTTGGTGCTGATTGTATTGGAACTACAAACTCCCACTTCTACCCTGAAGATTGTATACCTGGTTGGAATACGACAGATTCGTCAAATGTTATTGAAATATGGGCTTCAGGATTTCTTGGGGTTCCGGCATATGAAGGAACACATTTCGCAGAGATTAATGCTCAGTCATCTGACCCTCAATCATTATATCAAACATTTACAGCGGTTAACGGGACCGATTATCAAGTTCAGTTTGCCCATAGAGGTAGGACAGGTTTTGATAATACGTTAAGAGTAGGTCTTAGTGGTGCAACAAGTGGTTTGAATTTCTTCCCTAATGAATATACAGGTTTAACAGGTTCATGGACTCTAAATGCAGTTAATTTCACCGCGACTGAGACAGATTATAGTCTAGTGTTTTCAGCAACTTCATCAGAGGCGGGAGGTAATTTCTTGGATGCCATTGATGTGGTGTGTCCGCAAGATTTTATAACGCCGAGTCCGACCCCGACACCTAGTCATACTCAAACACCAACACCGACACAAACACCGAGTGCAACTCCACCTGCAAATGATTGTTATGAAGGCAGCACCAACGGTAGTTATTTCTATATTGACTGTTGTGGTTTCTATCAATCTGGTAATTCTATTGGTGATGCGGTAACTATTGATACAAGTTTCAATTACAGTGGTATTACTGTAAACTTTACGCCAACAACACAAGACTGTAACTATGGTCCAATTCAATATGACTTAATAGTTTCAGGAACGTGTGATAATCCAAGTGGTGGTGAGATAATTATTACACCAACTCAAGGTGTCCCACCATTCTCAATAGTGAATAGTGTTCCCGGTACATTACCTAACTCAACATCATATTACCCGTTTGAGTTTACAGGTCTTACAGAAGGTAATTATGTGTTCACGTTGACTGATAGTGCTTCTCCAAATCAGACGGCGTTAATCTCAGTTTGGGTTGATGGATGTTTGGATGCAATCATTGACGACTATTCAGGTACCACATGTTCTCAGGATAATGGATATTTGAGTGTGAGTGGTGATTCGTTATCAATTCCTCAAAATATTGAGTTATTTAAAGATTCTGTTAGTTATACTACCGTTAATTTGGTGAATAACCCATATTCATTTAATAATTTACCAAATGGTGACTATTATGCGATTGTTACTGACTTCGGTGGCGCAACCGCACAGACTCAAACGGTGACTATCAGTGGAACATCTACCTTAGACTTTGGTTTATCAGGTCAATCAACGTCACAATGTGGATTTAACACGGGTGAAGCTGGTATTACAGGACTTACAGGTCAACCACCTTACACTTACCTATGGTCAAACGGGGCAACAGGTGATACCATCACAGGATTAAGTGTTGGAAGTTACTCAGTTACAGTAACCGACGCCAATGATTGTCAATTAACGAAGTCAATTGCTATTAATTCAGACAATGCCTTAGGTGAGTTGTCGGTTAATGTGGTTGCGGCTAATTGTTTAAGTGCAGATGGAGAGATTGAGGTTAATATCTCAGGTGGAACCGCACCTTACCTATACCAAGGTTCGGATGGTCAATCAGGAACCTCATCAAATACAACGTTTACCTTTACAGGTTTATCAACTGGAGGTTATGACGTTTTAGTTACTGATGACTACGGTTGTCAATTGTTAATACAAAGTGCAATACCATCGTTAGGAGGTATTGAATCTGTAAATTGGAACTTAGCGTATATAAATTGTGGTAGTGAGGCAACATTAACAGTTTATCTACAAGGTGATGGTAATCCATTTACCTATAAATTGTCAGGTCAGACCAATGGTTACCAATCAACAATTACAAGTAGCAATTTAAATCAGCAATTCCCTAACTTAACTGACGATACCTACACCTTAACTATTGAAAGTGCACGTGGATGTGTTTACTCAGAGGATATTGTTGTATCAGTAACTCCTAAGTTTACTGTTTCAGCAACAACGGTTGATGAGTCTTGTGGTAATCTTAATGGTTCGGCAACAATTACTGTTGGTGCAGGTTACACTTCACCGTTAGATTATATTTTGAGTAACGGACAGGTTTTATTGGATGTTGGATTTAGTTCTTACACATTTAACAATTTACCACAGGGAACATATACGATAAGAGTTGTTGATGGTGACAACTGTAGTATCGAAGAGAACTTTGTAATCTCAGGAACGCCAGGTGTAACTGTATCAATTGCAAAAGAAGAGTGTACCCCACAAAGTGCTGCCACACTAACGGCTCAGCCTGTTAGTGGTGTTGCACCATTTACCTACTTATGGTCAAACGGTAATACGACACAATCAATTACCGGATTAGGAGCTGGTACATATTCAGTTACTGTGACCGATGCGAACGGATGTTCAGGAACGACATCATCAACGGTATTGTGTACCAACCAAAATATTGGTGACTACCAATTGGTTCAGGTTTGTGAGGACCAATTTACTACAACATACACTAAGAGGTCGATTCACAGTATGTTAAACGAAGGATTCTTAGATATTTCAAGTGGTTCAACAAATTGTGTGTTAGTAAGTGCTATATTCAATTATGTGATTGAATTTAGTGGAAATACCTATGAAGGTCCATTCTATACAGGATATACGTTAAATGATTACCCGTCAGATAGTTTGTGGGGTGAAACCATTGAGGGAGTATTAAGTGGAATTACAGGTATTGGACACGTTGAGGTTGATGTGTTCGAGAATACAATATCGATTACAGGTGAATGTTCATCAAATGAAAGGTTAACCATTGATTTAAAGATTGATTATGTGATTGATTGTGGTTTACCTCCGATGGAGGTTGATGAGGAAACTGAAATTAATATATTCTTTGACAATTCAGGTTCTATGACAAGCACAGAGACACCATTAAATATTATGGCGTCTACAATACTTAAACCTTGTTTATTACCTTTCTATGGTAATGATTCAAGATTATATGACCAAAGGGTTAGGGTTAGAAACTTTTCAGATATATCGAACAGTTATGAAAGAGGGTATAAACTGTTAGCAACTGAGGGTAGCTCGCCTGCTATTACTAAGGTTATTAATTTGGTATTCCAAGATGAAGCATCTCCGCCATATATTTTCAGCGCCAAGACATGGACTAATGAAACAGAAAGGACTGAGTCTTTTAATGAGGATATTACAACTCTTAGGTCGGTTATAGAAAATAATAATTCAAATTATATACGTGGGGAATATTTCCAAGTGAATAGACCCAATGATAATCCTGATAATCCTCTGGGTCTAGCTTTTAAAACATTATTACAATCCGTTGAGAATGGAGAGGGTCAATATGTTGGTGAATATGGTCTTTCGGGTAAGACACAAATACATAATACATATGATGTTGTGAATGGTGATACCGCACAATACTACACAAACCTAATTATAACAGCACTTAACAATTTGGGGTATAACATCCCTATTTGTAATGAAACACCTGGTGATGCTGAAACGGTATTTATGTTCGTGCCAAACCTTCCATAAGGGATGTATTTCTTTTTCTGAGATAAATTATAAAATTTCAGAAGAAGATTTAATTAAGATAAACTATTTATAAAGACAGTACCAAAATTTTTTAAAAGTAAACAAATTTTTAAAAAGTAAAGGTATTAACCAAAACTTTAATAAAGTTAAGGTATTTATTATAAAAGAAAAAAGAATAGATGGCTCAAGTAATATTACGATTAACCCTTGATACTAATGCGGTTGGTCCATTTAACATATATACAGGCTCCACAGCCACTTCCCCGATTCTGTCCAATAAGACAAGGGACCAATTAGTTGCGGGTATTCCCTATGATTTCCCTGCAGAGCCAAATGGTACAAGCTATACGTTGATTTTTGAAAATCTTCAACCAGGTTGTGAGGACCAAACTATCACTAAGAGATTCACACTTACAGGTAATTCAGATATTATCGATTTGACTGCGACCTATGAACCAGGTTCGGTTGTTGCCACTTACTTTGCACGTGCAAGATATGCCGTCGATAAGAGAGTAGAATTTGATTTTGTTAACGTCTTAGGTGTTACTTCAGGTGACCCTGTTGTATTGAATGCAAGTATTTTTATTCCTGAAGGTGGAACTACAGGTTCTACTGTTGTTTCTGATTCGGGTGCTGACTTCAACTTATTAGATTACAGTTCAACATTCTCGGGCGTTACCTTTACAACTACAGGTGCTTCTGAGTATGTTTTCAGTGCTAATTTCAACTATGTATTCCCAACTCCTACACCAACACCAACATTTGCACCGTCTGCAACACCAACGATTACGCCAACGATGACTCCGACATCTACTTTTGCTGGTATTACGCCTACTCCAACACCATCATCTACATTTACAGGAATTACTTCAACACCGACGATAACGCCTTCTAGTACATTTACAGGAATTACTTCAACACCGACGATAACGCCTTCTAGTACATTTACAGGAATTACTGTTACACCAACACAGACAATTACAGGTGTAACTACAACTCCAACTGCAACTCCAAGTTCAACACCTGCAGTCACTCCTGATATTACCGCTACACCATTTGCCACTGCAACACCAACTTTAACTACGACTCCGACAATAACGCCTTCTAGTACATTTACAGGAATTACTGTTACACCAACACAGACAATTACTGGTGTAACACAAACTCCGACACCAACATTGACACAAACTCCGACACAGACAATTACTGGTGTAACGACTACTCCGACTGCAACTCCAAGTTCGACACCTGCGGTTACACCATCCAACACTGCCACTAATACTCCGACACCTACACCATCTAATACTGCGGGTGTAAGTCAAACACCAACGCCAACTCATAGTGCGACTCCTTCAGTTACTCCATCAGTAAGTGTGAGTCCAACCGCTACTTCTACACCGACATCTACTCCACAAGCAACTGTAACAGTAACGCCATCTAACACTCCAACAAATACGCCACAAGCAACTGCAACGCCAACTGTGACGGTTAGTTCAACACCGACAGGAACTCCTGTTGCAACTTCAACTAACACACCAACAGTAACTGCTTCAAATACCCCGACACCTACACAAACACCTGTTTCTACGTCTACTCCGACGGCAACAGTTACACCAACAGTAACTCAGTCACCATCTAGCACACCACAATCTACAGTAACACCTACTCCGTCTAACACTGCAGATGTTAGTCAAACACCAACACCAACACATAGTCCAACACCATCGGTAACACCATCAATAAGTGTTAGTCCAACTCTTACTCCTACTATTACTGCGACTGTAAGTCCAACTGCGACGCCAACTAGTACTCCTCAAGCTACGGTAACTCCGACAGCTTCAAATACTCCGACATCAACGCCGGCATCTACATCAACTCCAACAGTGACACCTTCAGCGACTCCGTCTGAGACTCCTGCGGTAACACCGACAAGTACTAGTACACCAACACAAACGGCTGAGGTAACTCCAACTGCAACTGCAACATCAACCCCAACACAAACTCCAACATTAACACAGACAGTTACTCCGTCGACAACTCCGGCTCCGACGCCTGACTTTACCGCAACACCGTTTGAAACTCCAACACAAACTCCAACATTAACACAGACAGTTACTAATTCACCTACACCATCTACAACTGTTGAGTTGTCACCAACTCCAACGTTGACTTCAACTCCATCAGGAACTCCTCAGGTTACGGTTACTCCTACGGTAACTTCAACTCCTGATGTGACACCAACTTCGACAGTTACTCAGACTCCTGGTCCAACTAAGACTCCGTCTTCAACTCCAGAGCCAACACCGACAAATACTCCGTCATCAACACCGGCTGAGACTACTGAGTTCTACTTAAATGAAGCGGCAGGTGCAGGTTCACCTGATTCGAACTTAGATTGTCAACCTGTAGATGCTTTAGTTTACACTAATGACTTTGGTCCTGTGGGTAATGCACAAATTGGAGACTTCGTATTTGTTGACCCAGGATTGACAACTCCATTTGCAGGGGCTAACTTATGGTATGACGCTGAGAACACTGCAGGATTTGTTGGAACAGTTAAGTTCCAAATTGAAGATACAGGTAGAATTAGAGACATCGCAGAATGTCCAACACCTGTTACTCCAACTCCAACGGCAACACCGGCGGTTACACCAACTTCGACAGTTACTCAGACTCCTGGTCCAACTAAGACTCCGTCTTCAACGCCAGAACCAACACAAACGAGCACTCCGACACCAAGTCCAGCTGCGACTATTGAGTTCTACTTAAATGCTACTCAAGGTGCAGGTTTCCCTGATTCAAGTCAGGAATGTCAACCTGTAGATGCCTTAGTTTATACTAATGACTTCGGACCTGTAGGAAACGCACAAATCGGTGACTTCGTATTCCTTGACCCAGGATTAACAACTCCATTCGCGGGAGCTAACTTATGGTATGATGCTGAAAATACTGCAGGTTTCATTGGAACAGTTAAGTTCCAAATTGAGAATACAGGTAGAATTAGAGATATTGCGGATTGTCCGACACCTGTAACTCCAACTCCAACGGCAACACCGGCGGTTACACCAACTTCTACAGTTACTCAAACTCCTGGCCCAACTAAGACTCCGTCTTCAACTCCAGAGCCGACACCGACAAATACTCCATCACCAACACCTGCTGAGACTATTGAGTTCTTCTTTAACGCGGGTCCTAGCGGTGGTGCACCTGATTCGAACTTAGAATGTCAACCTGTAAACGATGCAGTTTATAGCAATGATTTCAACACTGTGACGGCGGCTCAAATCGGGGACTTTGTATTTGTTGACCCAGGATTGACAACACCATTCCAAGGTGCAGACCTATGGTATGATGCTGAAGACAACGCAGGTTTTATAGGTGTTGTTAAATTCCAAATTGATAATAGTGGTTTAATTAGAGATATTGCAGATTGTCCGACACCTGTAACTCCAACTCCAACACAAACACCTACACAAACGGCTGAGGTGACACCGACACCAACTACACCTGGTGGAACGTCAACACCAACACCATCACCAACACCATCGGTGACACCGTCAATATCGGCTACTCCGACACATACGCCAACTCCATCGGTGACACCGTCAACATCGTTGACACCGACACCGACAGTGACTCCATCAGTTAGTCCGTCGCAAGCGTCCTTACCTCCGGCATATTTGATTATTGAACCGAGTTCAATAGGTGCTGAAATTGGTAACTACATGTTTAACACTAGAGGTAACTTTAACTTCTACGGATACTCAAATGCTTCTGTAATTACACAAACTCAAGATATTATTGATTACTTGAGCTTCTATAACTTAAATGCTGGTGTAGGAAATGTTCCTGCAATTATATCTTCACCAATACCACAATCAAGCGGAGGTGTTGACTCATTCGGTAACTCCATTATAAGATGGAATTTTGAAACTATGGAGGTTAGTCCTGGTACGGCACCTGGAGATGGATATTACACATTATTAATTCCTGATGATTCTATTGGTGGAACAAGTTCAGGAAATAGACAAACAATTGTAGATTTCTCATTTGGACAAGGACCTAATACGTTCGCACAAGAGGTTATGGACCCAGGTCTATTCGCACTTGGACCAGTAGTCAATCCAGGTGGACACTTCTTGCCAGGTTCGTATAGAGTATATACAACAAATGTTACGGGTTCAGGGTTCTTCTTTGACAACTCGAGTGAAACGATTTACTTCAAAGGAAATACAGTTGCGTAATGAAAAAAAATATACTCTTGAGAATTAATAAAGTATTTATAGTTAAAGAAAAATAAGATGAGTTTCATATACAAAAATCCTCTTACATCCACACAGTTAACAAACCAAGAATCGGTTGCTAGAAACAAGGTTTTTGGGACTAATTTTAGCGTTCTACAGACCGGTGGTTACATGGAGGTGTATACCGTTAATGACCTCATCTATACGATTCCTGCGGGAACAACAGGTCTTATTCAATATTCTGGTAATTCCATTCCGATAAATTATTCAGTTAGAAACCTTGCTTTCTTACCTGATACCATTTCTCTTAATTCAGACGGTATATCTTCAGGACGTAGAAGATTAGGTATGTTAGTTTTCGTTCACGAAACACAACTTACTTACCAATATACTATACCTAATTTTGAAGAATTATGGGACGCTGCAAGTGGTTCAACAAGTGAAACGACATACGGTTACAGTGTAACGACACAAAGTGCTGGTGGTGCTGACTTCATTGATGCTTGGTTAGACTCATCAATTGAAGGTGTTAGTGGTGTTACAAGAGAGAATGCAAGATGGAAAGTTTTCTACGGGACCGATATCACGGTAACGGGTGGTACCTACTCAAATGGTACTGCAACATTTACAAACACTACAGGTGGAACCTTTGACGTAACAGGTTTCACAACAGGTGGCGGTTCTGATACATATATTACAGGAGGTACCTACACGACAAATACTGCAACCTTAGAGTTAACAAACAATACTGGGTCTACAGTAAACATCACGGGGGTAACAGGTCAGAACATAGCCAACACAAACTTAGTAATCGATAGCACAAGAACATTATCATTAAATGGTAATGATTTTGATATTATCGGTGGAGGTGGAGAAAGATTATCTCTACGTTCAAGTGAGTTGGTGTTAAGTGCTGCAACAGGAGGTAGTATTCAATTCCAAGGTATAAGTCAAAGTTCTGACAACAGAGCATTGGTAATTGATGTAAATGGTAATGTTTCTTACAACAACTTCTCAAGTGATGTTGCAATCTCAGGTATTTCTTACAACGGTGAGTGGGGACTAACTACAAACAATACAAACGGAACTTCAGGAACAACAACACTTCCATTTATTACAGGCGGTACTTCTGTTGCGGGTGAGTTAAACCTTAACATGGCTGATGGTTTAGGGACTGTTACTATTACACTTCCTGAAACTTCAGATATTTACGTTACAGGAGCCACATTCACAGAAGCTACAGGTATTTTAACATTATTAAGAAATGATGGAAATACAGTTGGTGCCGGTGGATGGTCTTACGTTAAAACAATTACCGAATCAGGTAATAACTTCACAGTTACATTAAACGACGGAAGTCAATCATTATTATCAGTTGATGCTATCACAGCATTAGGATACGACGGTGATTGGGGTCTTTCAGGTTCTTCAACGGGTGTTCCATTTAGTTCGATTGAATTACCATTCGTAACTGCGGGTACATACAACAACGGAACATTAACTCTTAACTTAAACGGGTCTTCAGAATCGGATATTACCATTTCAGGTTTTGACTCTGATGACACATACTTAACAGGTGCAACTTACACTCCGACAACTCTTACTTTAGGTATGAGTGACGATACAGAGTTTAACGTTACAGGATTTGCACCTGAAATTACAGGTGGTACATATAGTGCTGGTACCATCTCATTATTAGATAATACAGGTGGTCAAGTTAACATCACAGGTATTTCTCAAGCGGATATCAGTATCTACAACTCTGACGGTGAATTAACAGGTCGTAGAGTTGTGGACCAATCAGGAAATGACTTAGTCTTTAGTGGTGGGTCAGTTTCAATGGGTAGAAATACTACTTCTCCAACATGTGCACTATTAGAACTTGCAAGTGAATCTCAAGGTCTTCTTATTCCAAGAATGACTCAAGAACAGAGACTCGCTATTGATACTCCACTTCCAGGACTTCTTGTTTATTGTACTAATACTGACGCTAGTGGTCAGGAAGGTATGTTCATGTATAAGTCCAACGGATGGGTGAACGTTCTATAAGCCTTTTTTATAAGGAATAAATAAACTAGCTAAAAAAAATTAAAATGGCTGTAAATGGTTTAAATTACACGAGTGCGAACAAACTCATTTTTACTACCAATAGTATTGAAAGAGGTCTTGTAGACAATTCAGGAAATTGGGGTTTTGGTACACTATCGCCAAGTTCTATTGTTCACATCTCGGGTGCAACTGACCCGTTAACGATTACGGGATTACAATCTGGTTCTGATGCAAACATCATGACAATCGACGGCAGTGGTGTCGTAGGTACAAGAGGAGATGTAGTAGTTGCTGGTTCGATTACGGATAACGTAATCACATTAACAGATAGTGACGGGAGCACAACCAACTTAACGGTTGATGCGATAACAGGTTTGACAATTGGTTCAAACGTAATTTCTTACGAAGGTTCAGGTACATTCGGAGCTGACATCACAGTAGATGCTTTAACAAGTTTATCTTACAACGATTGGGGAATTAATGCTTCTGGTACTGGTTCAGTATCTGGTAACTTCGAATTACCTTTCATTACTGGTGGTTCTTACAATGCTGGTAGTGACGAATTAACATTAGTAATTAACGGTGGTGCTGAAAGCAATATCGTAATTTCAGGTTTTGAAGGTTCTGATACTTACGTAACTGGTGGTACTGTTGTTGGTGAAACACTTACTTTAGTAAGAAATGACAATAACGATGTAGTTGTTACAGGATTCTCTTTTGATATTGATGGTGATAACACAGGTGGTGGTACTATCGAAATGGGTGATACTTTAACATTCGTTGGTGGTACAGGTATGACAGTTAATACTGACGGAGCAAATCCAGGTTCAGTAACAGTAATTCTTGACAACACTGCAGTAACTCAAGGTGCGTATGGTGCGGCTGATACAGTTGCTACATTCACAGTTGACTCTCAAGGTCGTTTAGTTGCGGCTTCTGATGTTACAATTGATATTACTGCTTCTCAAGTTTCTGACTTCGATTCTTCAGTATTATCTTCAGTATTTGAAGATGCTAACTTCGTAGATTCAAGTGAGATTGATTTTACAGTTACTGCAGGTGCAAGTGTAACAGCGGGAATCAAAAATTCTTCTATTACTAACGATATGTTAGCAGGAAGCATTGCTAATGATAAGTTAGTAAATGATAGTGTAACTTTAGGTTCTACTGAAGTTGTATTAGGTGCTACTGCAATTACTTCTATTAATGGAATGGTTGGAATTACTGCTACTACATTCACAGGTGATTTAGTAGGTAATGCTGATACTTCAAGTGCATGGGAAAGTGGTATTGAATTAGCATTGGGAACTGACTTATCGGGTAATATTACTTTTGATGGTTCTGCAAATGTTACATTAAATGCTTCTTTAGAGGCTAACACAGTAGACACTGCTGAGTTGGTTGACGGAGCTGTTACCACTGCAAAAATTGCTGATGGTGATGTAACTAATGCTAAATTAGAGTTCTCATCAATTAATACATCAGGAACTACAGGTACAGGTTCTATCTCTTTAGGTGGTGACTTGAAACTTATTTCATCTGATAGTTCTGTAGTTATTTCTGATAACGGTTCAGGTGAGTTTGACTTCAGCTTGACTGATGGTGATGATACATTTGTTACTAGTGGTACTATCAATTCACCTGTAGATGGTACATTAAGATTATCACGTAATGACGGTCAAAATGTTGATATTACTGGTTTCTCATTAGACACTGCTGGTGATTCAGGTACAAATACTCTTTACTTGGGAGATACACTAACACTTAACGGTGGTACAGGTATTAGTACAACTGATAATGGTGATGGTTCAATCTCAATCGATTTGGATAATGATTCTATTACATTAGCTGCGGATTCAGGTTCTGGTTCTGTTGGTTTAGGTGATACATTAACAGTTAATGGTGCGGATGGTATCACGGTTAGTGTTACTTCAGGTACTTACACAGTAGATTTAGATGACACTGCGGTGACTCCGGGTTCTTACGGTGCTGCTGACTCAGTTGCTACATTCACAGTTGACCAACAAGGTCGTTTGACTGCGGCTGGTAGTACAACTATTGATATCGTAGCTTCTCAAGTATCTGACTTCGCAACTTCTGCTGAAACAGCAATCTTCCAATCAGGAAACTTTGTGGATGGAACAGGAATTGACTTTACTGTTACTGCAGGTGCGAGTGTAAGTGCATCATTGACTAATACTACTGTAACTGCTAGTTCATACGGTTCTGCAAGTGCTGTTGGTACGTTTACTGTAGATGCTCAAGGTCGTTTGACTGCAGCGTCAAGTGTGAACATTGATGGTTCTGCTATTGATAATAACACTATTACATTCAATGGTACTACAGGTTCTGACCCAGCAATCGCGTTGAACGGAACATTAGACATTATATCTTCTGATAACTCAGTTGTAGTTTCAGGTGGTTCAGGAACGTTAGACATCACTATTGATAATACTAACGTTGACAACATCTACACGACTGACGGTACATTAACAGGTGCTAGAACTGTTACACAGAATACTAACTCATTATCATTTACGGGTGGTGACTTCTCTGTTGACGGTGATACATTTAATGTTAATAATACTAATAATTCTGTTGGTATTGGGGTAGCTACACCTAACTCAAGTGCGGTCTTAGAGATTGCGTCAACAGAGAAAGGTTTCTTATTCCCAAGAATGACGGAAACTCAGAGAGGTAGTTTAACAGGTGTTCAAGGTCTTATGGTGTACCAGACTGATGGAGACGAAGGTATCTACATCTTCAAGGGTAATTCAATTGGATGGGTTCAAGTAATTTAATTTATTTGGATTTAACCTATAATATGTATCATATGTATTTATGATAAAATGGGAGAGGAGTTTTCCTCTCCCTTAGCCAAACAATAAAAAAGAAGAATATAAAAATATAAAGATGGCCGCAAACGGAGTTTATTACAGTCTTAATCAGGGACTTCTTTTAAGCACAGGTGAAACTAACCGTGTCAATATATCGACAGGAGGTACGGTTACATTCAACTCAGCTTATTCTTTCCCTACTTCAGACGGAACGAATACCCACGTATTACAAACAAATGGTAATGGAGCATTATCATTTGGATTAGTTCAGAACAGTGCCCTTCAGAATTCAAGTTCAACTATCACGGCAGGTGATGGTTTAACGAGTGGAGGAACATTAACCTTAGGAGGTTCAGTGACCTTAGCTGTGGACTATTCAGGTGCGGATAACGTGATTTTAGCGGCTACAAATCAAACATCTACACAAGTTACCACAGGTTCTAAAATTATGGTTAGTGACGCGTCTAACAACGTCAACTATCATAATGTTTCAGACTTACCTTTTACAAACAATGTCGGAACGGTTACATCGGTTGGAATCACGGCTGGTGCTTTGATTGATGTTTCGAACTCACCAATCACAACTTCAGGTAATATTACAGTTGCGGTTGACTTATCAGAATTGGTAACAACTTCTGATGATGCAAACCTCGACTTCTTACCAATTATTAATTCTTCTAACCAACAATTTAAAATCGCACCGTCTAATGTGGCATTATCATTATTTAATAATGATGCCGGTTGGACATCAAATGTAGGTACCGTAACTTCAGTTGCTATCACGGGAACTGACGGTATTGACGTAGATAGTGGTTCACCAATCACATCTTCAGGAACAATCACATTAGGTTTATCTAATGTTCCAAACTCATCATTAGCAAATTCATCAATTACATTTGCGGGTGATAGTGGTTCAAATCAAATCATGTCTTTAGGTGAAACATTCACTATTGAAGGTGGTGGTGGTATTGAGACATCTGCTGGAACTGATAAGATTGTTGTTTCTCACTATAATGCAGGTGCAGCACCATCTAACCTTAACTCAAACAACTCAAACGGAACTGTTATTCAGGACCTTACAATGAGTTTTGACACTTACGGTCATGTAACAGGAGCAACGGTTGGAACAGCCAATTTAGATACTCGTTATCTATCATTTAGAACTATCAATGTCCCAACAGGAACAGACCCTGTGGCGGATGCATATAACGACACGTTAAACTTCATCTCTTCTGATGGTTCTGTAGTTATTAGTGGTAATTCAACTACAGATACGATTGACATTACCGTAGGTTCTGGAGTTGATACTTTTGTGACTGGTGGTACATTCACTTCAGGGACATTATCTTTGGGATTGAATGACGGTTCGTCGGCGAGTGATATCACAGGATTTGGTACAGTTACTTCAGTTGGAATTACTGCGGGTAACTTAGTAGATGTTACAGGTGGTCCTGTAACGGGAAGTGGTAGTATTACAGTTAATGTTGACCTTTCTGAATTGTCAACAACAACTGATGACGATAACCTTGATTTCTTACCAGCAATCAATTCGTCTAACCAACAATTTAAAATAGCCCCATCTAATGTGGCGTTGTCATTGTTTAATAACGACCAAGGATGGACATCAAACGCGGGTACTGTAACTTCAGTAACTGTGGGAGCAGGTTTGGATGTAACAAACGGAACAACAACTCCAAACATTACTTTGGACCTATCAGAGTTAACAACATCTACGAGTGATGCAGACGGAGACTTCTTCGTTGTAGTAGATAGTTCAAATGTTCAAAGAAAACTAACGAAAGGTAATATTAACCTAAGTGGTTTCAACAATGACGCAGGATTTACTACAAATACTGGTACTGTTACTTCAGTAGCAATTACAGGAACTGACGGTATTGACGTAGATAGTGGTTCACCAATTACTACGAGTGGAACTATTACGTTAGGATTGTCTAATGTTCCAAATAGTTCGTTACAAAATAGTTCAATTACTGTTACTGCAGGTGATGGTCTAACAGGTGGAGGAACACCTTCATTAGGTGGTTCAGTAACAGTAAGTCACGCTGATACAAGTTCAGATTCAGGATTTGACTCTAACAACTCAAATGGGGTTGTTATTCAAGATGTTACTGTAGCATTAGATACTTACGGTCACGTTACGGGAACTACAGTGGGTACTGTCAACTTAGATAGTAGATACTATACTGAGACTGAGGCAGACGCCAGATTCCTATCATTCAGAACAATCAATGTTCCAACGGGAACTGACCCTGTTGCTGATGCATACAACGACACATTAAACTTTGTATCATCAGATAGTTCGGTAGTTATCTCAGGTAACTCAACGACGGACACTATAGATATCAAAGTAGGTTCAGGTGTTAATACTAACATTTACAACGCAAACGGAACCTTAAGTGGAAGTAGAACATTATCTCAAGGAGGTAATGCCTTAATATTTGACTCATCTTCGACTGAACAATTTAGAGTAGTTAAAGATTCATCGGCGGTTCCTGGAAATAACCCAAGAATGTTTATCGAAGCTGATAACGCATATGGGACAGTATTAGAATTAGAATCTCCAGAAGAGGCAACTTACTTCATAAGAGCTAGAAACACCGCAGGTGATGTATTATTTGATGTTGATGGTGAAGGTAACCTAAGAGCACAATCTAAGTCGTTCGACATTGCTCACCCAACGAAAGAAGGTAAGAGATTACGTTACGGTTCTTTGGAGGGTCCTGAACATGGTGTTTACGTAAGAGGTAGATTGAATGGTACTGATACAATTGAACTTCCTGACTACTGGTTAGCGTTGGTTGATGAAAGCTCAATTACTGTTCAATTGACACCTGTAGGTTCATCACAACCATTATATGTAAAAGACATTAGAGACAATAAGGTTATTGTTGGAAACGGAAGTGTATTGACTAACACACCAATTAACTGTTTCTACTTCGTTCAGGCTGAACGTAAGGATGTTAATAAAATTACAGTGGAATATTAAGAAATAACCAAAAGATAAGATATAAAAAAAGAGGACAATTAGTCCTCTTTTTTATTTTCAATAGATTCATATAGGGATAGCAGTTTCAAACTATCGTCTAATTTTTTTTCTAAGTCAGTTATCTCCTTAGGATTTTTAGACGATTGTATTGCCACCTCCAAATTATCTTCGGCTTCTTTTACAAGTTTTTTTATTGTTTTTAATAGTTTCATATCCATAAATATGACTTTATTATGAAATATCTTTGATTATTGTTTAGATAAACAAAAAAAATATGGCCAGAAAAGCACAAACAATTTTCGTTCAGATTGCGTCATACCGTGACCCCGAGTTGGTCAAGACAATAGAGGATATGATTAAAAATGCAAAGAGACCCCAAAACTTAAGATTTGGAATTTGTAGACAATATCACCCTGAAGATGGGTTTGATAATTTGGATAAATATGCGGATGATGACCGATTCAGAGTTAATGATGTTCCTTATGAAGAATCAAAAGGTGCGTGTTGGGCTCGTCACTCTATTCAACAGATGTATGAGGGTGAGACTTATACCTTACAGATTGATTCCCACATGAGATTTGCCAAAGATTGGGACGTTGAGATGATTGCGATGGTTAAGCAACTTCAAGATATGGGTATTCCAAAACCATTATTAACAGGTTACGTATCATCTTTCGACCCTGATAATGACCCTGCAGGTCGAGTTCAAGAGCCGTGGAGAATGGCGTTTGACCGATTTATTCCTGAGGGTGCGGTGTTCTTCTTACCTGAGACTATTCCAGGTTGGAAGGAGTTGGATACTCCTGTTCCTGCGAGATTCTATTCTGCACACTTCTGTTTCACATTGGGTCAGTTCTCTGAGGAGGTTCAACACAATCCTGAGTATTACTTCCACGGTGAAGAGATTTCAATTGCTGCAAGAGCATTCACATGGGGTTATGATTTATTCCACCCACATAAAGTGTTAATATGGCACGAATATACACGTAAAGGTAGAACGAAGCAGTGGGATGATGATAAAGATTGGGTAAATAAAAATAACACATCACACTTAACAAACAGAAAATTGTTCGGTATGGATGGTGAGACTCAAGAGGGTCACGAAGGTAAGTATGGTTTCGGACCAAACAGAACGTTGGAACAATACGAGGAATATTCAGGATTGAGATTCCGTTCACGTGGTGTTCAACAATATACATTGGATAAAAACTATCCACCAAACCCATCGATTGACAGTTTCGATAGTTACGAAGAATGGGAGAAGAGTTTTGCAACCATTTATAAGCATTGTATTGATGTGGGTTACGACAGTGTTCCTGAGAAAGATTACGAATTTTGGGTTGTTGCCTTCCACGATAAGGATGACAACACTATTTACAGAAAGGACGCTGACAAAGCTGAGATTGACCGAATGATGAAAGACCCTGACGGTTACTGTAAGGTTTGGAGAGAGTTCAACATAACTGAAAAACCTACTTATTGGGTAGTTTGGCCTTATTCAACATCCAAAGGTTGGTGTAATAGATTAACAGGAAACTTATAATATGGCAAATATTGCATTTTATGGTTCTCACAACGCTGCGGTTGCCGTTGAGGAGAACGGAAAACTAATTACCGTTATTGAGGTAGAGAGATTTTTATCTGAAAAGAATGCTGGGTATTCCCAGTATTTGGTTTCATATACGAGACCATATCTTTTAAAACACATTTTGAAGTTCATTGAGGACGAATATGGTATCAGTGAATATGATACGTGTTATTACCTCAATTCAGATACTTTGGAAGGTGGAACAAAGGTTCATTATGAAAAACTTATTCCTGCCAAAGAATATAAAAATCAATTGCATCACCTCAGTCATGCGGCTTGTGGTCTATACCAATCGGATTATAGAGATGCTTTAATCATTTCTTTTGATGGTGGTGGTAATGATGGGTTCTTCAATGTGTATTTGGCTAAAGACCGCAATGATATTGAATTATTGGATAAATACAATTTGGACTTAGGGTTCCCTTATATGTCGTTTGGTGACTATTTGGGTGATATCCGTAAGGAACCGGCTTTAAACATCGGAAACCTCGTCTATTCAGGTAAAATCATGGGATTATGCTCTTATGGTAATGTCAATGAAGAGTGGTTACCTCATTTCGAGGCATATTATAGAAGAAAACCTGACGGTTTGAACTATATTGGGTTTTTGGGTGAATTGGGAGAGCAAACAGGATTGGTGTTTGACATCAACAATAGAATGACAGGTCAAACGGCTTGGGATGTGGCAAAAACATCACAAATTGCGTTTGAAAACGTCTTTATGGAGATGGCTCAACCATTCTTGGACCAATATCCTGGTCTTCCATTGATTACTGTTGGTGGATGTGCGTTGAATATCCTATTGAATACAAAATTACAACAGATTTTGGACCGACCAGTGTTCGTTCCACCAAATCCTAACGATTGTGGTATTGCGACAGGTATGATTTTGAATCATATGAAACCTGAAACGGCTATTGACGTGACATATGCGGGTGTTCCTGTATTGGACAAACACACATTGATGTCTCACGTTGAGGAAAGACGTGGGTTTGAATTACAAACTGACCGATTGTCAATGGATTTGGCGAATGGGTTGATTGTGGGTGTTGTTCGTGGCACTTCAGAACACGGACCGAGAGCATTGGGTAATAGAAGTATCTTATGTAATCCAGCATACCCTGATATGAAGGACATTTTGAATGCGAAGGTTAAAAACCGTGAGTGGTACCGTCCTTTCGCACCTGTTTGTCGTTTGGAAGATGTTGAGAAGTATTTTGATTTTGAGGGTGAGAGTAGATGGATGAGTTTCTGTCCAACGGTAAAAGAAGAATGGAGAGAAAAATTGGTTTCAATCACTCACATTGATGGAACTGCGAGAGTTCAAACAGTAACGAGAGAACAAAACCCATGGTTGTATGATTTGTTGGGTGAGTTTGAAAAATATTCAGGAATTGGTGTCCTATTGAATACATCATTCAATATTAACGGAAAACCGATATTAAGTAGATATACAGATGCATTAAAAGTATACGATAACACCAAAATGGATTGTTTGGTATTAGGAGATTATTACTTTAGAAAATGAAAACTAAGTTAGTAACATTTTTATATTTTGGAATTGCTGAGTTTCCATTCTACGGTCATAAGGTCGTGGCGAGATGGGACCGATATAAGAATTCGTTGGTTCAACTATCAAAGATGGGGTTACCTATCGTTTGTTATTGTGGTAGTAACATCTATCCTGCTTTAAAAGAGTTATTAGAGGAAAATAACGTAACAAATGTTGAACTAAAAGTTAAAGAGTTGGGAGATATTCGTCATAGTCAGGCGATGATTAAGATTAAGGAAAAGAATCCTGAGAAGTTTAAGTTTTATTTGGAAGTTGGTTGGGCAAAAATTGCTCTGATGGAAGAAGAAATGGAAGACGATTTGGACTACCTTTATTGGATTGATGTTGGCCTATCACATATGGGTCTTTTCCCACGTAGATATAACAGTAGAGCATCAGAGATTACTGGTCTTTCTAATAATGTTTCTCGATATACTTTCGATGGTATCTTCAATGAAGATATGTTTAAGAACATTAATAATTGGGTTGGTGATAAACTTATTGATTTAAGAAACACCTTATTCTTTCATAATCATAGAGTTCTCAATGATATATTGGAAAAACAACACCCCTATAACTCATTAAGTGTTGGTGGTATCATTGGTGGTCATGTAAGTAAATTACCTGATTTTTATGAAAGATTTGAAGAGTATGCTCAAGTATGTTTGAAGAAAGAGTTTTTATTAAATCATGAAGCGATGATGTCGACTATGGTTTACGACAAACCAGAAAACTACAGGTCGTTTAAATTTAATACGTGGTATCACGACGATACACACCTGACTGATAGGTCAATAACTGAAGTATTTTTGGCTGATAAGACCAGCTTTTATGAATTCTTCGAAGAGATAAAAAATAATTAAGTTGTAATCAATATATGCAATCTAACATCACAATCGTAACGGGTTTATGGGACATCAAACGTGGTGACCTAAAAGAAGGTTGGTCGAGAAGTTTTGACCATTACTTAAATAAGTTTTCTGCTCTTTTAGACATTCCTTATAATATGATAATTTTTGGGGATGAAGAATTAAGAGATTTTGTATTTGAAAAAAGAACGGAAGAAAACACGATGTTTATCACTCGTGACCAAGAATGGTTTAAGGGGGAGTTTTATGACCCAATTCAAAAGATTAGAACAGATGAAAAGTGGTTCAATCAGGTTGGTTGGTTGAAGGACTCTACTCAAGCGAGTTTGGACCTATATAATCCATTGGTGATGTCAAAACCTTATCTATTACACGACGCTAAGATTTTAGATAAGTTTGATTCAACACATATGTTCTGGTTGGATGCGGGTATTGCAAACACCGTTCACACAGGATACTTCACTCACGATAAAGTGTTGGATAAGTTAAGTAACGTTGATAAGATTTCATTTATTGCATTCCCTTATGAAACTGAAAGTGAGATTCACGGTTTTGAATATAAGAAACTATGTGAGATTGCTCGTGGTAAGGTAAACAAAGTATGTCGTGGTGGATTCTTTGGTGGTCCTGTTGAAGAAATTGGTGCATTCAATAACCAATACTATGGTTTGATGAAATCAACATTGACTGAGGGGTATATGGGTACTGAGGAGTCGTTATTCTCAATCCTATTGTATAGATACCCTGAAGCATACCAATACTTTGATATTGAAGGTAACGGTCTTATCAGTAAGTTTTTTGAAGATGTTAAAAACGACGCTCACAAGCCAAAGACTGAATTACCTTTTGAGATTAAGAAGGGTAGTGATTTGAGTATTTCAAATGTTGGTCTTTATGTGATTACATTTAACAGTCCAAATCAAATTAAAACTCTCATCAAATCTATGAAGGAATATGATGAGAACTTTGTAACTCAACCTCAATGGGTGGTCCTTAATAACTCCACTGATGAGTCGACAACACCTGAATATGAAGCGTTGTGTGAGGAATATGGTTTCGTCCACGTTAAGAAGGACAACTTAGGTATATGCGGTGGTCGTCAATGGATTGCTGAAGATGCTGAAGAAAGAGGGTTTGATTATTACTTCTTCTTTGAGGATGATATGTTCTTTTATCCACACGAAGGTGAGGTTTGTAAGAATGGTTTCAATAGATATGTTAAAGGTCTATACAGAAAGTCATTACAAATTGCAAAGAAAAACGATTTTGACTTCTTAAAGTTATCCTTCACTGAATTCTATGGTGACAACCAAACACAGTGGGCGTGGTATAATGTCCCTCAGGACTTCAGGTCAAAACATTGGCCAGAGAAACCAAACCTTCCCGTTCAAGGGTTGGACCCAAATGCTCCAAAGACGAGGTTCAATAAGATTGAAAGTTTCGGTGGTGTTCCTTATGCAAGTGGTGAGATTTATTATTGTAACTGGCCTCAGGTCATCTCAAAGTATGGTAATAAAAAGATGTTCTTAACCGAGAAATGGGCTCGTCCTTATGAACAAACTTGGATGTCATATATGTTCCAAGAAACTATTAAGGGTAACCTAAATCCGGGGTTATTATTGTTAACTCCGACAGAGCACGACAGATTTGACCATTATGACGGTAAATTGAGGAAGGAATCCTAATATAAAAGTGGTTCTTTGGTTATTTATAAAATAGAATAAATAATCCCATCAATATATTGTGTAAGTGGATGAAACACAAAAAATTCTAGAAAATGACAATTAAAGAACAAAATGAAATAACCAAAAAATACTTCAAGGAGACACCTGATAATGTTACAGGTGTGATGTTTGGTAAAAAGAGTGTTGGTGGTAAATTTACCGATGAGGAAAGTTTAATTTTTATAGTAGAAGAAAAGAAACCAATTGAGGATATTCCTGAAGATGAGTTACTACCTTCAAAAGTTATAGAGAAAGGTGTCTCATTACCCACCGATGTTATAGAAATGAAGATTAGTGCATTGGCGCTTCCTCCCGATTGTCCAGAGGAATTTTATAGTTGGACTGCAACAACACCAGGTAATAGGTATGAGATAAGACCACTACAGGGTGGTATATCGGTTACAAACTACACTTCTATGAGTAACTATGTGGGAACCATGGGGTTTATTGCGGTGGATAATGATACAAATTCGTTGGTGGGTGTAAGTAATAATCATGTTCTTATTAACGATGCATTTATTGCGACAGATAGAAACCCAAATGGAGTAAGGACTAATGTTGTGAATAATTTTACAACTCAACCAAATGAACCTTCATTAGGGACTTCAGGAATGCAATACGCTATTGGTATTGTTAAGAAATATGTTCCTATAAGTGGGTCTAAGATTAATACTGTTGATTGTGCAGTAACCACAGTTAATCAATCAGTTATTAGTAATACGACATCCTACCTTCAATATGGTATGAATGAATGGACTCAACCATTGGAGTTTGCAACCACAGAAGAGATTGATGGATTAATAGAAAATAAGAATGCTTTATTTAGTACTGGTAGAACAACAGGTCCAAAAGGTGAGGGGGCAACGAAACTTATTCCTTACTCTTTATCGAACACATATAATATTGCGTATAAAAAACAAGGTGTTGATACATTTATTCCTTTCGGAGAAAACATTGTCTTTAAGGCAAGTGCTGCTACAACACCTGCGGGTCAGTATTGTGATTGGCCAATTTTTAAAGGTGATTCTGGTTCGGCGTTGGTTGCTGATTTTAATGGGACTAGAAAAATCGTTGGATTAGTTTTTGCTGGTAACGAAACACTTGGTGCTGCAAATAGGATTGATAATGTGGTGGCTCAAATGAATATTAGTGCTTGGACTGGTAGTTCTGTTAATTATTCAGACACAGGAAATACCGTGACAACATCAGTGTCAGGTTTGGATAATAGGGAGAATTTATCATCAGGTGGTAACACATATTGGCAAGTAGGTATTCAATAATTATCACTCTCATATATTATTATAAAGGAAATGGTATCTAAGATATTTATTGAAAAGGTCTTAAAAACTGAATTATAAAAAAATAAACAGGAACAGTAGGTAGTATGAATATAGGGTGTGCAATTTTTGAATGTTGTGATACCAGTGGGGGAACTGTAAGGGCGATTATGTATTCGACACATATATCTTGGCCTAATCCTACTATCGGTGAGGTTTATGGGATTTCAGTTGCAGGTAAAGAACAATGTTTTACTGTTGTTAATGTTCAGGTGACATGTTCAAATCCAGGTACTTATGGGTATAGTGTTAAAACAAATGCACTACTAACAGGTCCATTTACGAACTGTAATAACTGTAATTTGGCAGTTTCACCGATAGACCCTTGTACCGATGTTTTGGATGCCATACCAGACCCAACACCAACCAATACACCGACACAGACATATACACCAATTCCATCTCCTACGAGTACTCCTGTACCAACATTCCTTATCACTACGAGCTGTTGTGACGGGACAACTGCATATTTTACAACTTTTGATAGTGTAGGTCCGGGACAAACCGTTGTATATAATAATCAGTGTTACCAATTTACTGCAACAGGTGGACCTGGTGGGCCGTTGGTTAATAAGTTTGTAGGTGCTGGTTCAGGAAATTGTTCAGAGTGTATTGATGTTTATCCATGTCCGACTGCGACTCCAACACCATCAGTAACAGCCTCAAATACTCCACCGGTAACTCCATCATCTTCTGTTCCTGCACCGCAACCTTCAGCCTGTTGTTACAGTTGTACTGAATATAGGTTTGTAAGTAGTAGTGACAACGTTGAAACGGCAACCTTTGATGACTGTTATGGTAATACTGTTACTATTAATATCCCTATTCAATCTACGGTGTATGTTTGTATTTGTGACGGTAGTGATATTACCGTTAGTGGTCGAGGATTAGTAGTTTTTGAACCTGTTGGTACATGTACCCCTGATTGTCCTACTGATAGTTGTAATTCATATACTATTACTAACAATGATGATTTACAACAAACTATTGAATATACGGAGTGTTTCTTTGGAAATAATCATGCAAATACAATAATTCAAATAACATTAGCACCTGATGAGATTGTTACGGTTTGTTCATGTAGTATTCCAGCTAATAGAACAGGAGGTAATGTTTCTATTGTTCCAAATGGACCATGTATTTGTGAGGAGGTAACACCTACACCAACAGCGTCAAATACTGGTACTCCGACACCGACACCTTCATATACACCAACAAATACACCAACAAAAACGAATACACCAACACCTACATATTCACCAACGGCAACAAATACTCCAACACCTACATATTCACCAACGGCAACAAATACTCCGACATTTACAAATACTCCGACTAATACGGGTAGTCCGACACCTACATATTCACCAACGGCAACAAATACTCCGACTAATACGGGTAGTCCGACACCTACATATTCACCAACGGCAACAAATACTCCGACATTTACAAATACACCAACACCTACATATTCACCAACGGCAACAAATACTCCGACATTTACAAATACACCAACACCGACTCCAACTATGTCAAATACGCCGACGCCTGGTTCGAGTGAGACACCAACACCTACACCGAGTATCACACCGACACATACTCCAACCGATACTGCGGCACCGACAAATACGCCAACGGTAAGTGCAAGTATTACACCTACACCGAGTATAACACAGACACACACACCAACAGTGAGTGCAAGTTTTACGCCTACACCGAGTATTACACCGACACATACTCCAACCGATACTGCGGCACCGACAAATACGCCAACGGTAAGTGCAAGTTTTACACCGACAATTACTCCGAGTAGAACACCAGGAGGAACCCCACCTGTGACTCCGACATTGACACCTACTGAGACGCCAGGACCAACAAATACACCAACGGTTACACAATCGGTAAGTCAGACTCCGTCTATTACTCCTACTCAGTCTGTTACTGCAACTCCAACAATCACACCAACTTTGAGTCCCACACCTACGGTTACTATTTCACAATCGGACACACCAGGTGTGAGTCAGACACAAACGCCAACTGAATCTGTAACACCTACACCTACACATACGCCAACAGAGTCAATAACTCCAACACCAACGGTTACTCCAACGGTTACAGCATCCAATTCGCCGACACCATCGATAGCTGCGTCCCACACTCCAACACCGACACCATCTCCTACCCCTGATGTACCTATCGGTGGCTCAGTAACTTTCAGACTATTTGATGAGGTCTTTGATTGTAATACAGTTAGGAAGTTGGTTGGTTGTGATGGTGGTACCACTTATTATGTCTCAGATTACTTAGAATATGATGGAACACCTATTACAACAGGTATGACATTTATTGCTGATATTGTGAGTGTTGAAGGTTCAGGAAAATTATGTTTATACTATGATTCTGATGTTGATGGTTCTTCAAATAGCTATGTCACTCAGATTTACTCTATTGAAAGTGATTGTAACACTTGTGAGGTTCCTGTGACACCAACGATGACGCCTTCTATGACTCAAACTCCGACATTGACACCTACGTTGACCGTAACACCTTCAAACTCTGTTGGTTCGACTCCTACACCGAGTCCTTCACGTGAGATTACTTATGTTTATGCATATGTGAAATGTAATGGTGATAATAAGATGATTATTCAACCTGTTATTGTTCCAGGAACAACTACATCAAACGCATTTATGTTTAATAATGTATGTTGGAAATTATATGGAATATTTGCTCAGCCATGGACACCACCGTCTATATACCAACCAGTTACTTACAACTACAACTACTTTGGTAGTTCAATTACTATATATGATAACTGTAATACATGTTTAACACCACCACTGTCACCATCACCTACACCATCAGTATCTGGAGGTATTGTTAGTATATGTACCTGTAATGAATATCAGGTGGTGAACACTACATCGACATATAAGGAGTGGACGTATAGAAATTGTATAACAGGAGGTATTGTAGTTGAGAATATTGGACCTAACGCTACGGTTTACAAATGTGCATGTTCATCACCTGCACCTCATGCGGATTTTGGTGTTAACATTACTTTAGGTGTCGCATGTGGTGGAAATACTATACCTCAAACTCCAATAGCGACTTCGACACCGGCTTCAACACCGACACCGTCTCCCGCTATAACTTGTTTATATTATCAGATTTCTAACTATAGTCAGTTTGGGTATGGTTCAAGTGTGGACTTCAACTACTATGACTGTGATGGAATTGCACAAAGTGGTTCCGTAATGCCAGATTCAGATGTTACGATATGTTCATCGACATATCCTAACGTATCATCAAACGGTGTGGTAACACCATTAAACACATCATGTAACTAATGAGTAATACGACAGGATATACTAACAGTTGTGATATTACCACAATATACCCAATGGGTGTTGTATGTGTGACTGAAAATGCATCGTCGCCATCTGCAAGTGATGGTTCAATGAGTGTATTTGTTACAGGTGGAACCGCTCCATATACTATTCAATGGTCCAACGGAATGAATGGTGTGTTTACAATAAATAACTTACCACCTGGAACTTATTTTGCGACTGTTACTGATTATTATGGTGATTATGTTGAAACTGCTGCCTGTGTGGTGGGTGGAATGCCTGCTTCTCCAACACCGACACCGTCAATTACACCAAGTAATATGGCAACTAATACGCCAACACCAACATATAGTCACACTCCAACACCTACTGTTACTGTTTCTGTATCAAATACGCCAGGTGTAAGTCAAACTCCAACGCCAACATATAGTAATACTCCAACACTAACACATACTCAAACTCCAACACCGACACCGTCACCAACTATGCCTTCAATACCGCAGACTATGTGTCTACAATTGGACCAATCACCGTATACTACATTGGAGTTCAGTTATGACGGTAACTATAATGGATTCCCTCAATGGACGGCAACGACGGATTCATCAATTGTGATGTCATATGATTTAATTACCGACTTCCGTTGGGAGATATCTAACTATCCGAGTGTGGGTAACACATCAATTGTTAATTCATCTCAAGTATTTATTCCTTTAGGTTCTTGGGAAGAACTTGGAACAAGTAATACATGGACATTAACAAGTGGAGACTGTCCAGTACAACCATTAAATGTGTCATATGTGGTAACTGATGAATCATGTTTACATTCTGCAGATGGAACGGTGACTGTTACTATGAATGGTGGAATTGTGCCATTTACATTAGAATTAAATAATTTACCACCTGTAACTACTTCATCAACGTCATATACATTTACAGGGTTGAATAGTGGTAATAACACATTAGTTGTTAGTGATTCAGGTAGTCAATCATCAACACAAAACTTTACCGTTGGTACTGGTAATAATTCAACGACCTATCAGATTACATTTACTTATAATATAACGAATAACGGTCCTCAAACACAGAATAGTAAAAATCAGACACTTAATTGGACATTAAATGTTAGTCCTCAATTGCCTTCAGGGGGGTCATTAACCTTTGATTTGTTAATTTCGAGAAATTATTATCAACAAACTGCAACTGTATCCGGACCATCTCAAGTGGCCACTTATGCGGGTATACCACAGGTTAGTGTTAGTTCTTCAGGAACAATCAATTCTACAACGACAAATACAAATTACTATAGTAGTCCTGGTTCTATTTGTGATGCGAATGGTTTATTCTCAGGACAGACGGACACATTATCATTGAATTTAACGATTGATGGTAATACAACTGTGAATGGTTATGTCCAAAACAGTATTTCAGTCCCAGCACCATTAAATGCCTCGTGTCCGGTATTTGGACAAGCACAGACTACTATTTCAATTGTTAGTCCATCAATATCAGGTGTTCCATGTAGTGTTATGTTACAAGAAAATCAAATTATCAATGAAGATATAATTGTTGGTATAAATCAGATTAGTTAAAATTAAGAGGTGAATATTTATTAGAATATGGGTTACATTAAAAAAGATACAACTGCGTTACTAAACACGACACTTACCGATGCGGGGAGACAAGCAATCTCGCAAGGGTCGTTCAACATCTCTTATTTCCAAGTGGGTGATAGTGAGGTGTGTTATGATTGCATTCCAAACGGTAATTTAAGTTCATTCCACGTCCTACAAGCTCAACAGAACGCACAGAATAGTTCACCTATTCCACAAAAAAATAAGATGCATGTAAAATACCCATTGTTTGTGGATTCCACTTCAGGAAGCACGTGGGGTATTCCTTTTGCAAATCCACAGATTGATGATATCTTCAATACTGCTGCTCCGAGAGGGTTTTTCACAGGTTCAACAGGTTCGTTCTCAGCATTTACATCTTCAGCCTATACAATGTCTTCTAACTTTATTGCAAATATCGGTTTAATGAGTTCAGGAAGAACATTAACAGTAAATCACAACCCATGTTCAACACCATATAGTGCAAACACTACAGTTGGTGGTTTTGTTGCTATCTATATGGATGGTACTGGTGATTGTAGTTCATGGACAGGTAACTTCCCTGTAATGATGTATCAAATTGAAGGTATCACAGGTGATACGACAGGTACAACATCTATTAACTTACTATTAGACCGTGACTTACCTGATTTTTCTTCTTTAGGTTTGGCTGGTGATGCACGAGTTCACTTCTTCCCTTCAGGGATGACCGAGTTATATGACACTGAGTCTCCACTTACTTACTTACAGATTCAAGAGTTGGCTTTTGAAACAAATTGTTACTTAGGTCCTGACGTAAAAGTTTGGAATATGAATATTCCGTGGACTCAATCTCCTGCTGGTTACACGGCAAACGACATCGGTTACCAATACTTCAAATCTTCAGGGTATACAGGTACCAAAGAATATTTGGGTTACAACTCAGACGAAGGTCAGTTAGATACTGATGGAACATATTACTTTAACTCTTACAGTGAGCAAATAATGGTTCCACCTTCACAACAAAAAGCCATTGCCGTTATTCACTATACGAATAACGCATTTGACAACTTCTATGGTGAGAAATTCGCTATGGAAGATTTCGATAGTTCAATTCCTTTATCCGCACAGACAGGGGCTGCTAGACGATTCAACGTTGATATTCCGTGGTTGATGTGGCACAAATCAACAGGAGTCACTATGGGTGAAACTTTCTATGTAGACCCACCAGGGTTCAGTAGTTTAAACCTTTTCCAACCAAATTATATAGAGTCAACACCAAATGATAATATGAATGAGCCAGGTATCAGGTATTATCATTTGTGGGATACAAATCTAAACTCTAATGGATTACCAAACCGAGTAGGGAAAGTTTGGCCTGATTTAAAGATAGTTACCATTGATGACGATGAATTGGTGGCAGCCCTGTCTTATAAATCTAACAGAAACTGGACATTACCAGCACCTAAGTTATCACTTATGGCTCCAAACACATTTAATAATAATGTGGGGGGTCTAACAGGTGTTCTATCAGGTTCTAACGAATGTCTATGGGTAACTTACAGGTTTAATAACGATAACTTTACCAACTCACTACACTGTAACTACTACAGTAAGATTTGTGGAACGGACCCAGACTGTCCACCTGATACTGCGGATGTTGTATTTAAGTTTGGTAATGAGTTCCCGTTCTTAAATGACAATCCAACAGGTGTTCCTTCAGGGTTCAGTGCGAATGATTTGGTGATATTGGCACAAAAAACAACGGGAGATACTTTACCTAGTCCATCTCAATGGGTGGAGGTTACAGGTATCACTGAACAAATCTCAGCCACAACAGTAAACGGTTATATGACTGTTTCAGGGTTGACAGGGACCACATTACAAATAACCAAAGCGGGTTATGATGGTGGTTCACCTTACATCTTAGAAAACTACATTGATTTACCACAGTCAGGGGATACCCAACTGAACTTCGGTGGTGAATACTTATTTTATGGTAATATAAAGACAGATATTCAAGCGACAATCTACGTGATGAATTATCAGGTCAACTTAGGTCAGGTTCAATTTATGGACAGTTCAAATCCAACGTGGTTGGGTAATGCTCCATATGTGACAGAAGTTGGTCTTTACGATTCTAACAAAGACCTTATGATTATATCTAAAGTTCAATCTCCGCAATTAAGACAGGGGGTTCAACAATATACTATAAAATTAGACTTTTAATCCATTTATATGTCAAAAGATTTAAAAAATGCCCCAAAGGTATTGGGGTTGGATATTTCTACCAAAACTATTGGGTGGTCATTGTTTGATATTCAAACGCAAAAACTATTGGAATTGACTCATTTCTCACCTGTCATTAAACCAAAACCTGAAGACAAAATTGAGGAGTTATTAAAGAAGGTGGATGCCTTTGAAGAAAAATTGCAAGGATACAAAGACTTGGGTATTACCAAAGTCATTATTGAAGAACCATTATTGAATTCAAATAATGTATGGACTGTCGGAACATTGTTGAGGTATAACTCAATGATTAGTAAGTCTATTTATGATATTTTGGGGGTTATTCCAAATTACATTTCAACATACAATTCAAGAAAGTTTGCATGGCCTGATTTGGTTCAGGACAACGGTAAGGGTAAGAGAGTATTATTTGGTGGTCTTCCAAAGACGATTGATAAGAAAGAACTTATTTGGAAAAAGGTCTCAGAGGCCGAACCTCAAATCACGTGGTTATATACCAGAAACAATACATTAAAGAAAGAATGTTTCGACCAAGCGGATGCGTATACTTGTGTTCAGGGTTATATGAGACAACAGGGTTTGTGGTAATTTGACAACTCTCCAATAATTTTCTATTATTGACCTATGGAGAGAGACGAATCATTAGTAATCGATTTATTGGAAGGACTATTGGGTGAACCCCGTAAACACAATGATGTTACGGGGCAAATCTCTTTTGACTGTCCTGTGTGTTCTCACGACATCAAAGGGTTGGATGAAGGTGACGGTAAAGGGAACCTTGAAATCAACTACAATCAACATGTTTATAAATGTTGGGCCTGTGCTGAGACACATGGAACTCACGGTCACTTGGGTCGTCTTATCGACCAATATGGGAATAAGAAGGACAAACAGTTTTACACGTTGGTCCGTCCTGATGATTTTGAGAGAAAACAAAAGGAGTATGAGGTCCTTCGACTTCCCAAAGAATACCAAAAGTTTGAGGATGTTAATCCAAAGTATCCACCGAGAGCTCAAGCGTATAACTACCTTAAAAGAAGGGGGATTACTGATGAGATGATTGAAAAATACGACATCGGTTTTGCGTTGAGTGGTGAATATGCGGGTCGTATCATTGTTCCTTCCTATGACCATGAAGGGTTCTTAAATTACTTTGTCAGTCGTAGTTGGGATAAGTATTCAAAGTTTAAATATAAAAACCCTGTTGCTCCAAAAGAATTGCTTATCTTTAACGAGAGTCGTATCAATTGGGATGAGGACATTTATTTGGTTGAGGGGGTCTTTGACGGGTTCTTTGTTCCAAACTCCATTCCATTATTGGGTAAGTTCTTATCTGATATGTTATGGGAGACGTTGTATGATAAGGCGAAAGGACGTATCATCATTTGTTTGGATGGTGATGCATGGGAAGATGCGAAGAAGATATATTTTAAGTTAAGTGGTGGTAAACTAAAAGGTCGTATAGATATTGTAAGGTTACCAGATGATAAAGATTTGGGTGATTTGAGAGGTCAAATACCTGAAGAGAGTTATGTAGTATTAGAGAAATAGTATGGATTTAAAGAATGTTGCTCAAGAGATAAGAGACGTTGTTGAGGAGAAAAAGAAAGAATTAAATTTGAGTTTCATTGAGGAGACTCACACTTATTTTATGAAGGACGACACGGGTGAGACCCGTTCCAACTGGCCTTCGGTATCAAAGTTATTAAAGTTATTTTACGAACCATTTCCTGCTGAGGAGATTGCGTATAAGAAAGCCAAAGGTGACCGAGTGGAGATGCAACGTCTATTGGACGAATGGTCCGCAGCTGGCTCATACGCCACCAACATGGGGTCTCGTGTTCACTACATATTGGAGAAAAAACTCATTGACGACAATGGGGGTTATAAAGATGTCCGTGAACCCATCTTTGAGGTGGACATGGCTCAAGAGATTAAGTCCAACTCCATGATTAAAGCTGGCGAGAAGTTTTTGAAGATTATGGAAGAAAGGGGTGCGGTCTTATTGGATACGGAGATGGTATTGGGTCACCCTGAGTTGGGATACACAGGTCAACCTGATAAGTGTTGGTTGATATTGAATAAGGAAAAGACAGGTTTTGGATTGGTGATTACGGATTGGAAAACCAACAAACCCAAAAACTTTGAAACCAACAATTGGACAGTTCCGATGAAACACCCCTTCAAAGATATTCCTGACAATGCGTTGGGTCACTATTACCTTCAACTACCCTTCTATGCGAAGTTATTGTTGAAGATGTTGGAGGGAACTAAGTATGAAGACCTAAAACTTTTGGGTTGTGTTGTTGTGTTGGTGAAAGACAATTCAGACTTTGAAGAATTCAGGGTTCCAAAGTCGGTAATCGACCGAGTGATGGAAATGGATATGACTGAATATTTGCGTTGACATTCGTAGGGTTGGTATTACTATTATGTTGTAAAATTATGTTTATATGAAATATCCTGAAATATTTGATTTCTCAAACATGGATGAGTGGAAACGCAAGTATCTAAGAAAAGAGTTGCAATCCAAAGAGTGGGACCTTATGTTAAATGAGATTGGTAAAGATGTAATGGAGATTCCTTTCTTCACTGAGGAGTTTTGTGATAAGTTGGTGGAGAATACCAAAGACCAAAAGACGGATAAGATGGACCAATGGGGAACATCTTTGGATGCGTTTTATCTTAATGACATCGGTTTCAATGAAGTGTTCCGTCAGTTATTAAATGAATATTTGGATGAGATTACTCACCACAAATGGCAGTCGTATGGTAACAAATGGGATAAGATGGATATTAAGAGTATCATCTTTAAGATGAGACACAATCAAGATGTAAGGATACACCACGACTTTGTGATGTTTACCACATATATGAAACTGGATTCTGATAGTGTCGGTGGTGAGTTGGTGTTCCCAAAATATAAAACGGTCTTTGAACCAAAACAGGGTCATATGTATATCTACCCTGGTAGAGTAACTCACAAATACGGTATTCGTCTTATCAAAGAAGGTGTAAGAACCGCATTGGTGAATTATTGTTTATAATGAAAATAAGAATGACAAAATACGGACATGCAATAACGATAGCGATATTAGGTTTATGGATGTATGGATATCCATGGATTTGGTCTTCCTTTATTGGGGGCATGTTGGTCGGTTTTGGTCTTAAACTAGCGAGAGAAAGCGGAGAAGAAAATGGAGCAAGTTAAAAGAAATCCTGTTCACCCTGAGCTATACACCTACTTCAATGATAAAGAAGGGTGGAAGGCAAAGTTTTTACGTCCCGAGATTATGAAGAAGGATTGGGACTTATATGCAACTGAGGAGTTGGATAATATTTACACTATTCCTTGTTTTACTGAGGAGTTTTGTGATTATATTATTGACGAGGCTGAGTCGTGTAATTGTTGGACCATTGACCGTCATGAGCATTATCCGACTACGGATATGATTCTTCAAACATTGGGTCTCCACGACACCTATAGAGAGGTGTTGAGAGAGTATGTTTGGCCGATGGCTGTTCATTTCTACGGTTTGGAGGAACCTCAATGGTTGGATATGTATGCCGAGAATTTCTTGGCAAGATACCAACCTTATGCACAATACCATTTGGCGTTACACCACGATATGAGTCAAATCACTGCGGTGGTGACGTTGAATACTGAAGACTTTACAGGTGGGGGAACATATTTCTCAAACCAAAAAGAAAGTCTTAAAGGTACCAAAGGTGAGATATCCATCCACCCTGGTCAGATTACCCACCGTCATGCTGGTAAACCAGTGTTGAGTGGTCAGAGGTATATCATTGTTTCATTCTGTCAAGTAAATACGGATTAATTATGGATATGAGTAACGGAAAAAAGATTCAGGTTGATGTAAGTCAGCAACCTAATGTGGAATGCGAAGAATGTAAAAATATTTTCTTCGAAAAGGTGACGGTTATCAAAAAAATTAGTAAATTGCTTATCGGTGCTCCTGATGACCAATTGGTGCCGATGGAAACCTACGCATGTAAACAATGTGGACATATAAATGATGATTTTGACATATTATGACACCAAAAGAATTTGTAATTTGGTTTGAGGGATACCTTCAAGGAAATGGTGACAATGGTTTTACCACCATGCAAGTTAGAGACCTTATCAATAAAATCGCAGAAGTGGATTTGACTGATAAAGAAAAAAATATTATTATTGAAAGGGTAGAACGACCCACAAACCCGATTAGGATTGGGGAACCGCCTTATGGAGACGATGATGAGTTTCCTGGTAAACCTAATAAAATCTATATGTGATGAGTGAATTCGAAAAGCCAAAAGAGAACTTTTACTTTTGGGACGAAATGTGGAATGAAAAAACAGAAAACAATGAAAATAAGAAAACTACTTCAGAAGATAGCGTGGAAGACCCACCGATGGACTCTTAAGATAGGATTATTCAATGTGTATTTGGGTGGTGACCACAACAAGTTTGGTTTCCAAATCTTGAATGTTCATAATGGTATATTTTGGGAAGGTTCACTATTTGAAATCACATGGGTATTCCCAACAGTAACTCACGCTGGTGAACTTACTATTGACATCCTCTACCTCTTTGAGAAATGGGATAGTTGGTGTATCGATATGAGTGACCGAGTGTTGTGGGGTGCTAAACTCACAAAATGGGAACAATTCAACTATTACATTCACGGTAAATTCAAATCAATCCGATGATAAATACGTTAGTTCACTTTTCAGACTTACACTTAAGACTTTTTAAGGACCACGACCTTTACCGACAAATCATTACCAATATGTTGGAGAAGTTTAAAGAGATTGGTCCAGACCGTATTGTCTTCACTGGTGATTTGGTTCATAGTAAAAACCAAATGACTCCTGAACTTATTGAGATTGTGGCGTGGACATTGACAGAGTGTACCAAAATTGCAAAGACAATCCTTATTCCGGGTAATCACGACTTCCTTAACAATAACCTTAACCGTTTGGATGCATTGACACCGATTATTGACTCGTTGGATAATTCCGACATTGTTTATTACAGAGATAGAGGGGTGTATGAAGATGAGAACATCAGTTGGTGTGTGTATTCACAGTTTCAGGGGAATGTTCCACCTGAGATAAGTGAAGCAAAAGGATATAAGATTGGATTGTTCCACGACCCTATTCAGGGATTGACTACTGACACTGGTTATGACTTTGGTGACCACGCTTATGAGATTGAGAAATTCAAAGGTTTGGATTTGGTCTTATGTGGTGATATCCACAAACGTCAGGTCATTGATATTCCTGATGGTAAGAAAGCCTATATGGTGGGTTCTACTATTCAACAGAACTTTGGTGAGAAGGTAACCAAACATGGGTTTGGTATCTATGATGTTAAGAAAGACAAATATAAGTTTGTTGACTTAACCAACCCTCGTCCGTTTCTTGCCTTTAAAATCACATCTATTGAAGATTTAGAAAATGGCACAGAAAAACTCACCAATTATTAATTTTTCATCTTCAGAGTTAAAGGACCTTAATGCCTTTTGCAAGCTTAACGAGCTCGATGTTGACGAGTTCGTTAAGTTGTGCTTTGACCAGGGGTACCAAATCGAAAAATATGGTTTGTTGAACTCTGACGGTGTTAAGGTCGTTGAGAAAGAGGTGATTAAAGAGGTTAGGGTTGAGGTTCCGGTAGAAAAGGTGGTGGAGAAGGTCGTTGAGGTTGAAGTCCCCGTAGAAGTCATTAAAGAGGTGGAGAGAATCATCACCAAAGAAGTTCCCGTTGAGAAGATTGTCGAAAAGGTAGTGGAGAAAGAGGTTATCGTGGAGGTTGAAAAACCTGTGGAGGTAATCAAAGAAGTAGAAAAGATTGTTGAGGTGGAGAAACCAGTTGAGAAGGTGGTAACGAAAGAGGTTTACATCACTGATGATGAACAGGTAAAGGAACTCGGCGGAAAACTTGCCAAGTTGGAGAAGTCAAACAAAACATATAGCACGAAACTGAAGAATGCAAATACTGAAAAGAAAAAATTGGAGGAGCAACTATCTGAGTTGGAAGTTCTTTTGGAGGAGAAACCTAAAGAGCTTATTAAGGAAATTGAGGTTATTAAAGAGGTCGAAATCATTAAAGAAGTACCCGTTGAGGTAGTGAAAGAGGTTGAGGTAATTAAGGAAGTTAAAGGGAACGGTGACCCTGAAAAACTTAAAGGGTTACAAAGCACCATTCAAAAACTCAGAGAAGAATTAAGAGAAAAAGAAAAATCCATTTCACAATATGAGAAGATTATGTTAGAATTGGATAACGAGTTTAAAAATCAGAGAGCAACATTTTTGAACTCCACAAATTTAAACGATGAATTAAAAAGAAAGTAGTATGATTTTATTAGCGTGGTTGATTGCCGCTTATGGTATGACACAAATTATTGTTTACGGAAGTATCTTCAAAGGTTTCCGTGATAACATTGGAAAAGTTGCCGAAGGTGAATGGCCATGGATTTCACCATTATTCAAATTCATTCACGGCATCATCACTTGCATGATGTGTGGTTCAACATGGGTTGGGTTCTTTATGGGTGCGTTTGTTTACTCGTTCTTTGGAACGCAGTTGGGACTACCAGTAATTCCTGCAATCTTCTTTGATGGGATGTTGGCCTCAGGAGGTGTATGGGCAATCAATACGATTGTTGAACACTTTGAGTCTTAAAACCACTTATGTTTCTTAAAGTAAGTAAACATAACAATGATGGTTATAGCGGTAAGTCCTGCGAATATCCAGAATCCGTTGTCACCATTTAGTAGAGGGACATCATCAAAGTTCATTCCCCACATACCAGTGTAGAACGACAGAGGTAAGAATATAGTGGACCATACAGTTAATAGATTTAACTTATGGTTCATTTTTTCTTGCTGGTCCTTATCAAAAGCGGTGTCCAAATTATCCATCAACTGAAGAAGAGTATCTATCTCAGTATTGTCAGGGTTTTCCAACTTAAACATTAACATATCTTTTTTGATACGGTAAAGGTCCATCTCGTCAAAGTCAGGATGGTTGGACTGTAATCCTTTCTCCAACACGGCAATCTGTTTTTTGAATAGTTCTATTTTTTCCATAGGTCCAATACCCATAATAGGGATTCTAAAAAGTAGTTTATACCGACTAATAACATCCCATAATGGTGCCACCCGTTGTTGACTCCTCCCTGAAAATCCACTATAATAGAAGGGATAGATGAGATGATGATTGAAATTGAAAAAACAAGTTTAACCCACTTGTTATTCATAAATTTTGTGATTATACTTCTCATAAACGTAAACTTATTATTATATAACTATGGCGAAATCTAAATTAAGAGGTGGTGCGAAGGCTCACCGTAAGAGAGTTCAAGCGAGAAATCAAAAAGTTCGTGGTATGCAGAATCAAATGCAACGACTATGGCAAGAAGAGATGGAAAAACAAATGGAGGCATTCCGAGCACAACAGGAAAGTGAAACTGTTGAATTGGATATGACGGCTCCTGAATTACCTACAGACGACGAAAATACCCCGTTAGAAATCAAACTATAAAATGGATTTGTTCAATCCACCGAAAGAACTTAATTACACTTACATGAGTCATAAACTAAAGACAGAAGACTTGGTTAACCCTTACATTCAAGTAGTGTGGGAGGACACCCCCGATAACTTCACACAAGAAAGAATCAAAAGGGTAAGAGCATATTTCACGAAGAAATACAACTCCACCAATGTCAATGTGGTTACCAAAGTGAAAACTGAGGAAACTGAGATTCAGTCTGTTGATGTATCTATGAATATCTTGGATGAGAACTTCCAAAGAAGTTTGATGAAGAAATTCTTGGAGGCCAACGGATTGGAAAAGTATTATGACCGAGTGGTTGAGATGGACAAGCAAGTCGAAGCATCTGTTGCTGAGCAAAAGGCTGACATCACACCGTTTAAGAAGTGGTATATTAAGAAGATTGAGTTTTCAAACTTCTTATCTTTTGGGGACAATCAAGTTTTAGACTTTGATAAAATCAATGGGATATCTACTGTGGAGTCGAACCCACCAAACTTTGGGGGTAAGACGGTATTGACTGTGGACCTCCTTCTGTTCTTATTCTTCAACCAGACAACAAAGACGAATAAAGCAGAAGAAATCTTTAACAGATTTAGAGACAAGGATAAGGTCAGTGTTAAAGGTGAGGTAAGAATCGATGGTGAGGACTACATTATTATCCGAGAGGTTAATCGTAAGAAAAAGAGAAGTGGTGACGGTTACACTGTGAGCACGTCATTGGATTTCTTCAAAAAACTTGCGGACGGTAGTCTATTAAACTTTACCGGAGAACAAAGACGGGAAACGGAAGAATTCATCAAAAAATCCATTGGAACGATGGATGACTTTTTGATGACCATTCTTACCACCGCAACAAACCTTGAAGAATTAATTGAGGCAAAACCTACGGCCAGAGGTCAGGTATTGTCACGGTTCTTAGGGTTGGATTCACTCAAACTGAAGGAAGATGTTACCAAAGAGATGACATCAAACTTCCAAAAGAGAATGGTTTCAAATCTGTATGACGTGGAAACCCTTAACGGAAACATTGAAGGTTACAATGAGAAAATTAAGGAAGAGAAAAACAATATTGCAGAATACACCAACCAGCTTGCAGATGTGAATGAGAGAATCATCAAAGGTCAAGAATATCGTGATACAATACTTCAGCAAAAACATACAGGTTTGGATGAAGAGTTGTTGCGAGTAAACCCTGACAATCTAAAGCGAGAGATTGCTGAGATGGAAGGGAAGATTACTTTGACTGAGATGGATTTGAAAAACGTTGTGGTTAAAGAACCGTCAGAGTATTATCATGAGGACAAGCATGATGAGGTGAAGGAGAAACTTTCTGAGGAGAAAGTAAAATTGGGTACATCAGAATCCAAACACCAAGACATTACCGAAGAATTGAAAGGATTTGAGGGAGGTCTACAATGTCAATATTGTGGTATCGAGTTGGGTAGTTCAGATTATTCTGAGAAGAGAAAGAAAGAGTTGGATGATTTAAACATCTCCATCTCCAGTTCTCAAATATTAATTGAGGGGTATACCAAAGAAGAGCAATCTTTTGTCGACCTTAAAAAGGAGTTTGACTTATATGAGAGAAACAAACTTATTAAGGAGAAGTTTGAGATTCAATTGGAGTCACAACAGAATAAGTTGGAGTCAGTTAAAGATAAACTATCACGTTTTGAAAGGGACCAAAAGAAAGTCGAGGAGAACAATAAGATTGATGCGACGTTATTGAAAGCCGATATGAGGTTGGAGGAACTTAACCGTGAGAAGGACCAAATAAACCTCAACATCTCAACATCAAACCACAACATCAAATCCTATAAGGAGAAGATTAAAGAGGCTGAAGGGTTCATCGCCAAAATCAAAGAGGAAGAAGAAAAACTTCAGGTGTATAAAGTGTATTTGGAACTATTCGGTAAGAAGGGTATCTCAAAGATGATTATGAGAAACATGACACCGGTGATTAACTCAGAATTGCAACGATTACTTATGGACTCGGCTGAGTTTAAGTTGGAGGTTCGTATCTCTGACAAAGATGAGGTGGAGTTCTGGATGGTGGACAACAACACAGGTATTGAGAAACTTATGGCTTCAGGTTCAGGATATGAAAGAACAATTGCATCACTGGCACTTCGTTCAGTATTAAGTAAGGTTTGTTCTTTACCGAAACCAAATGTGGTGGTCTTCGATGAGACATTTGGTAAAATATCAAACGAAAACTTGGAGATGGTTTCAGAGTTTTTCCATAAGATTAAAGACTACTTTGAGAAGATTCTCGTTATCACCCACAATCCTATGGTCAGCCAATGGGCAGACAGTATAGTAAAGATAGAGAAGACGAACAATGTCTCTCAGGTGAAACAGTAAGTGCATTACCTGACAAAGCTGACAAAACATATGAAAAGGTCAGGTTATTACCTGACGATGAATGGGATTTTTATTCGGGACTACCTAACCCGAAATGGTATGAAAAAACAGAAGAAAATGAATATATTGGTAACAGGTGGAGCGGGGTTTGTCGGTTCAAACCTTATCGGTAGACTATTGGAGTTATATCCAAAGGCGACCATAGTATCGGCGGATAACTACTTTACAGGAAAGATATCAAATCACCATAGTGGTGCGTCTTACCTACAGATGTCAGTAAAAGAATACTTAGAGAAGCCATCATCTTTTGTTCCTGATGTGGTATTCCACTTTGGTGAATACTCACGAATAGTTACTTCTTTTGAGGATATTGATTATTTGATTGAAACCAATTTATATTCCACATCATTACTTATCGAAAAGTGTAAACAATGGGGTGCAAAACTCGTTTACTCAGCATCATCATCAAAGTTTGGGAACGGAGGGAAAGATGAAAACCTCTCACCTTATGCTTGGGTGAAAGCAAAGATGGTGGAACTAATAAAGAATTATGGTGAATGGTTTGGTCTCAAATATGAAATTGTGTATTTTTACAATGTTTATGGACCAGGTCAGATTGAATCAGGTGATTATGCGACAGTAATTGGAATCTTTGAAAGACAATACCGTGAAGGGAAACCATTAACAGTCGTCTCACCGGGGACACAACAAAGGGACTTCACTCACATTGAGGATATCGTGGAAGGGACCATCTTAGCATCACAGAAAGACCTCAACCACGAGTGGTACCTCAGAAAAGGTGAACCAAAGACCATCATTGAAATTGCCGATACATTCGGTAATTGGACATTGGTGGAACAAAGAAGGGGTGAGAGAATAACTGCCGATGTGGTTGAGAATGACACTGAAGAATTGTTGAACTGGAAACCAAAACATAGAGTTGAAGATTATATACGTAAAGTAAAAAAACAATACGATGAATTGGGATAAGTATTTTTTGAATATTGCCGAACAGGTCAAAGAAAAGTCAAAAGACCGTAGAACAAAAATTGGTGCTGTAATCGTGGGAAAAGACCATGAGATTATCACCACTGGGTATAACTCCTTTCCTCGTGGTATCAACGATGATGTGGAAGAACGTCAGGTGAGACCAGAGAAGTATTTTTGGTTTGAACATGCTGAACGCAACGCTCTATATAATGCGGCACGTATCGGTGTCAGTCTAAGAGATACGACAATGTATCTGACCTGTGGTATTCCGTGTAGTGATTGTGCTCGTGGGATTATTAGTTCGGGGGTTAGACGTATCTACTGTAAGACTGTGGACACCACACGAAACAGAGAACATTGGGACGAACACGCCAAACGTTCAAAACAGATGTTTGAAGAAAGTGGTGTTGAGGTGATTTTTTATGATGAGGATTTGTGAGAGTCCCTTTTTTATTGTATATTTGATATGTAAAAAAAAATCATGGATTCAGTAACATATTTAAAGGAACAAAAAGAAAGACGAATTACACTTAATGATTTTGTAATGGCTTACTACGATTCTTTGATTTTACCTATTGAGGATGAATTACTTCCATTTTTAAAAGATTTAGTCGATATTACTTTTGAAATGAATGAAAGGTTACCATATGTTGGTAGAATTAACGAGTATGGAAATCACTTGGAAGAGGTTATGTTAGAGGCTATTCAAGAAAAGTATGGGAAATCGGTTACTGTGGAAAAGTTAGGTAGTGGGTATCCGGACCTTAGAATTAATTATCAAGGTCAAATGATATATCCTGAACTTAAAATTAGTAAAGATATAGACGCTTTAACGACTTTTAGGGTTTTCTATACTTCAACTCCAAAAGAAATTACAAAGAATAGGAAAGACATTAAAAACGGGTACCATGTTTTATTTCACTTTGAACATTTGGGACCTGGTTCTTTGTCTGGTAGATTTAAGGTTACTGACTTAAATGGTTTTGAATACACTGCATTAGGTAATATCCAACAGGGTCACTATAAAGATTTATATGAAAATCATGATTCGGTAATATTAACTGAAAAGTCTGTACAATAGTTTTTTAATTTTTATAATTAAATTATGGTAAGTATTAACACAATATATAATGAAAATTGTCTTGACACCATGTCAAGAATGGAAAATAGTAGTATTGATTTGACAGTTACATCACCACCTTATGATGATTTAAGAACTTATAAAAACCACATAAAAGGTAATCATACAGATTACAACGGATATTCGTTTCCTTTTGAAGATATTGCTAAAGAGTTATATCGAGTCACAAAAGAAGGTGGTGTGGTTGTTTGGGTTGTTGGTGATGCAACACATAATGGTTCAGAAACGGGAACATCATTCAGACAAGCGTTATATTTTAAAGAGATTGGTTTCAATATTCATGATACTATGATTTACCAAAAGAATAATTTTTCTAACCCTTCATCTAATAGATATCACCAAATATTTGAATATATGTTTGTTTTTTCGAAGGGTAAACCTAAAACTTTTAATTCAATTAAGGACCGTAAAAATGTTTATGGTGGTAAAGTTGGTTCTTGGGGTAAAAATACTGTTAGACAAAAGGATGGTTCTATGAAGGAAAATAGTAAAAAAGTAATTTCTGAATACGGTCAGAGATATAATGTGTGGACCTACAAAACCTCTAAAAATGGACAGGAAGATGAAATAGCCTACCAACATCCCGCAATATTTCCTACTAAGTTGGTTGAAGACCATATTGAAACATGGACAAATAAAGGTGATTTAATATTTGACCCAATGATGGGTAGTGGTACTACCGCTAGAGCTGCAATAAATAAGGGTCGGAATTACTTAGGTAGTGAAATGGTTAGGGAATATTATGATATAATAATTGAAAGGTTAAAAAATCTTCAGACAACGATTGACTTAATATAAAATAATTTGAAAGGGACTTGTGTAGGTCCCTTTTTTGTTGTATATTCGTAATCTAATAAAACGATAAGGATATGACTAAAGTTGAATTTTGCGAGAAGCACGGAGAATACCTACCAGCTGAAATGTTGAAAACCACTGATGTATTGATGCGAGTAGCATCCAACCTATCTGACACTCAAGAGATGTTGGACCGTGGAATGGATGTTAACAATCACCTCAACGAGGTTAAGAAATACATCTTCGACTTTATGACAGTCTTGCGTCGTGAAGAGCAATTCAAGAAATACGAGGAGCAAGAGATGAGAGAATTTAATAACCACTTAGGTAGATACTAATATTATGACAGTAGAACAATTAACCTACAAACAACGAGGAACGGAGAACTATTACCCACCCCTCAAACACTACACTATGGAAGATGGAACGGCAATTGCTATCTATCAGGGATTCCGTGGTGAGAACCCAGACCTTGACTTCATCGTCAAATACCGTGAGGAAGGTAAGAGATTGAGAACGCCGAGTCACACCCACTGGATTGTGGACCTATTGGTAAAGGCTGAATACAACAAAGGATTGGTTCGTGGTTTCGTTTACAATATGCTGGAACAGTATGACCAGTTGGACCCGTTTCAAACTGTTGAGGAGAGAGACGGTTATGAACTTAATTTGTATTCTCAGTTGGACCGAGTATATGACGAACTCAATGGTCACGGATACTACCCTATGGATACGTTGACCGCATTTATTGAGTTGTTCATTCGATGTGAGAAGCAGACCTCAGGAGCATTTATGTTCAGAACGTTGTTGGAGTTGGTGAAGGATTACTGTGACGGAAATAAGGATTTCTACCAGGTTGTTGGATACTCGAAGAGGGTGTAAACAAAAAACCCTGACGTTATGTCAGGGTTCATTCCTTTTCTAAGGTTTAATTAAAAGTCCATATTGTCATATGGTTCTAATAAATTACCTCTATTTTTGAATCCAACTCCACCAACATAACTCTCAGAGTTTGAGATTTGTTCACGGTAGTAGTCCATTAGTTTAATTGCTAATTTTCTGTCGTATTCACGGTCATCTGTTTCAGGAACGATACCGTCCACATATATAGAACCTCTAAATTGTCTAAAAGGACCATCAAATGACATTATTTCTTGAACGTCAGAATCATCAAGGTCGAAGTCGATGTCGTCAACTGGGTATTTTACCATTTGTTCACCGTCTTCATCTTCAAACTCGTCTTGTTCCATCATTGGTTGCATGTCATCAACATTGAAGAATGCGATGAAAGGTTCACGGTCTTGTTCCATTTTAGAAAGGTATTCTTTTGATTCTCTTTCTTTTTGAAGGAGTTCAGGATTTTCACAATGAAAATCTACATGGGCGGCATAGTCGGCCATTGTAACGACTCCGTCACCATCGAGGTCAAAGTGTTGATATAACTCTTCAGGAGAAATTATACCATCCTGATTGATATCTGCTGAGTCTTCATTGATATGGCTCAATTTTTGTTCAACGACACGGTTCACAATAGATATTAGTTCCGTCTCAGTTAAAGTTATCTTACTCATAATTTGGTTTTTATTATAAATAGTCCTACATTTGAAAAAAAATAATCCTATGGAAACTGAAAAACTGTTTTTTACCCTATTTATCTTCGGCAACTTCAAAGGAAGAGGTGCGGAAGGAGAGTTGTTACAACCCCTAATCCCTATCACTTTAGATGAGTCCTTAAAATATGTATATGAATCATACACTATGATTGTTCAGTTTGATACTGACTTACCAAAAGAAGAACTCACCGAATATCTCAAAGCGACCTATAAGTCCAATGATATTCAATATTACCTCGTTCCCAAAGGTGAGGAACTGAGTGTGGACTTGCCGAGTAAAATCAAAAACAACTTAAAGGAATTGGAGAACGAAGGAGACCGAGTTACGTTTATTAGTAACTACAGGTTTGAGGTTGACTCCAATAAATCTGTGGAAGAGTTCGATAAGTTAATCCAATACTTCATGTCAGAATCCGATTTTCAGGATATCTCCTTTGAAGATGAGGATGAAGACCCTATGTTACGTCCACAGAAAAAAAATCCAACATTGGACGACCTATTAGATAAGATGATTGACAAAGGTGCGTTATCTTTGTCAGACGAAGAAAAGAGATTATTAACCCATTATTCAAATGAATACAAATAACGATAACGATAACTTTATGAGTTCACCTATTAATCAAGATGAGATTCAAATGTATCTCAAAGACATCCGTAAAATTAAAGTAATGACTCCTGAAAGGGAAAAGGAATTGGCTCAGTTGATTTCTGCTGAGGGTATTACCGATATTGACAAGGATAAAATCTATCAGGAATTGTTGGAGGGTAACCTACGATTTGTGATTACCATCGCCAAACAATACCAAAATCAGGGAATGGATTTGGGTGACCTCATTGCTGAGGGTAACTTGGGTCTTATGAAAGCCATTAAGAATTTCGATTGGGACCGTAACTTGCGTTTCATCTCTTATGCGGTGTGGTGGATTAAACAATCTATCATCCAATGTCTAAACGAAAACTCTCGCACCATCCGTCTACCGGTTAACGTGGTTCAGGAGATGCATCGAGCGAAAAAAGAAGCACAACGAACTAATAAGGAGTTGGATGAGAAATTCACGTCCCTTCCAAAGACCATTGATTTGGATATGAACATCAATGAAGATGGTGATACGTTGGTTGACCTTATAGAAAACCATAACTCTGAGCGTCCTGATGCGGTCTTTGACACTGAAGATTTATTAAAGATGAAACTCCGTGAGATTATGGGTGTGTTGGACGAGAGAGAGCGTTTAATTGTTGAGGATTACTTCGGATTGTCAGGGACTCCACGAACGTTGGAAGACATCGGTACCGACTTCAGTTTGACAAAAGAACGTGTCCGTCAAATTAAGGAAAAGGCACTTCGTAAACTACGTAATGAATCTTCAGATTTGTTTGATTATCTATAACAGAGATATTTATTTGTTACAGATAAACACAAACAAGATGTTTTCATGAGTTTTTGGAAAGAAATACAAAAAAGAATTTTTCCTTTTATTATTGCGTTATCCGCTTTATCGGTAAGTGCTTCTGCGGCGTTTTACTCGGTAACAGGTTTGTCAAAACTTTTTGCGGGTGCTGCGACAGCGGTGTTAATCATGGCGACCTCGTTGGAGGTTTCAAAGTTGGTTATTGCATCGCTGTTGTATCAATATTGGAAATCACTGAATAAATTATTGAGAGTATACCTTACAGTTGCTGCTGCGGTGTTGGTATTGATTACCTCGGCAGGTATCTATGGATTCTTGTCAGGTGCCTACCAAGAGACTGCGAGTAAGTCAGGTATCTTAGATAAGGAAGTTGAGGTCATTGAGTTAAAGAAAAACAGGTTTGTTGAAAACCGTGACTATTACCTATTAGAAAAGAAAGAATTGGACGAGAGTATCACATCATTACGTGATGGTCTTGCGAATAATAAGATACAATACCGTGATTCAGAGACGGGACAAATCATCACTACAACGTCATCATCAACGAGAAGGTCGTTGGAAAAACAGTTGAACGAGGCTGTTGAATCGAGAAATGAGATATCACAAAAGATTGAAATTGTAACAGACTCTATCACATCTTTGGAAGTTCAGATTTTAGATTTGGAGAGTAATACAGACTTAGCTTCTGAGTTAGGTCCTTTGAAGTATATCTCAGAATTAACTGGTACACCGATGGATAAGGTAATTAACATATTAATGTTGGTTATCATTTTTGTTTTTGACCCATTGGCAATCGCTTTGGTTATTGCTGCGAACTTTGCCTTTGAGAAGGTGTCATTGGAAAGTAAGGAAAGAAAGAGGTTAGAGGAAGAAAAGAAACAAAGAGAGTTGGAAAAGAAGAGTAAGTTGTTTGAAAAAACAGACGAACACCCACCAACGGAATCCGACGTTCAATTGTTACAAAAAGAGTTGGAAAAACTTGAAAAGTTACGATACGAGAAACATCTCAGAGAACAAAACCTTGAAAAAATGTCAAATGATTCTAAATTAGAGGAAACTCCTATTAATAAAGAACAAGAAGATACGACAGAACAAGAGGAGGTTTTAGATACAGAGACGGATGTAGAGGATGTTCTTTATTTAGATGAAGTGAAACCAGATGCTACTCCTGATACACAAAAACCGAGAAGGTTAGTATACGATTCAAGAGATGGCCGTAGAAATACAAAAATTACAAGGTTATAATAACGTTGGTGAACATAATGATAAAAGACAGATAGTATTGGTGCATACCGGAAGGGATGCCAAAGAATACCTTCAGTCTTTAAAGTATAGGTACAATGGTAATAATACTCGAGTTCCTCACTATCTAATTACAAAGGATGGTAAGGTTCTCGAGTTTTTATCGCCCGAATATTCCACAGATTACTTTGAAGGTTACGACAATAAGCGAAAAATTATTGTTGTTGCCCTTGAAAACTTAGGTTGGTTAAAGAAAAACCCCTTAAATGCATCCTACATTAACTGGATTGGTAATATTTATAGTGAGGAACCTTATGAAAAAAAGTGGAGAGGATACTTTTTTTGGGACCCTTACACAGATACTCAATTAAAAACTACACAGGAATTGTGTTTAGAGTTGTGTGAGAGTTTTGAGATTCCAAAGACCGTAATTGGTCATAACGTAAAGGTAGACTTTGCGGATTTATATGAAGGTGTGTTAACCAAAAGTAACTATACGGTACACTGCACAGATTTAAGTCCAGCATTTGACTACGAAGAGTTTGTTAAAGTATTTGAGAATGAACCAGTATGATGAAATAAAAGACTTATTAAAGAAGTCTCGTTTAATTAAAGAACAAGAGGAGAAGGTGGTCACTGATTTGACTGATGAGCCTGTTGATTTAGCCGTTGATAGTGAAGAAGAAATTGACATTGACACTCAACCTCAAGAAGATAAAAAACAAAGCTATAGAGTTTCTGGTGGTATCATTACTTTGCACGGTAAAACCAAGCAAGATATTGAACTTTCTACAGAGGAAAAGATTGCTTTTCAAGAGACTATGGATGACTTCGTTGAGATGGTATCTGATATGTCTGACTTTGGAACCTTAAACATATACCCTAACAATGTGGAGTGGAGTGGAAAGATTATCGATTTCGATTTGGACTTCTTCTATTCTATTGGTGAGAACAATGGTGTATACATCAACGGTGATATGGTGAAGTTGAATACTGAAGCAATGGAAACACTTCAAAAACTTACCGACTATTATGAGATGTTTAAGTCTAAGTGGGCAAAATTATTGGCAAGTAGAAAGAAAACTCGTAGTGTAGAAACCGAAGATTAACATGACAATACTAAGTCAAATATTAAGGTTGTTTAATAACCTTATCGAATTCATTAAAAATAACCCCAAGTTTTTCTTAGGGGTTATTTTTGCTTTACTAATAACCCTACTTTTCCGTCAATGTGAGAAGACGAAAGACCTTAAAAACGAGATTAAGATTGGTGAGGTTGAAAGACAAAACGAGTATAACCGATTAACTAATAACTTTGAAATCCTACAAGATTCCATTGATTATTTGGTAGAGGACGGTGTGTATGTTAGAGGTGTGTTGCAACTCAAACAAGATGAGATTGATAAGTTGAACGGTCGTGTTGCTCGTGAACAGAGAAGGGTGAGAGAGTTAAAAGAAAAACTCAAAGACGCCGAGATAAAGTCAGTGTATGTTGCAGATGTTACCTCTAACACTTCAACATCTGATGTTCATAATATCATGAAGGTGGACAGTGCTGGTAATATAGGTATAGGTATTGCAGATACCAATGAAGTCTTCTCTTTGGAGACTGAAACGTGGTTCAACTTCAGAAAAGACAATGGTGAGTTAGGTTTTTACTTTGTAGATAAGTTTGGTCCAGGTAAACCATCACTATTAAACCATAGATTCAACTTCAGTTTATCGTTCGTTCAAGCAGAATTACCTGATGGGACAACAAAGGTATATGTAACACCTGTAAATGGTGATGGTGTGGCAATTCCAAAGTCACAGTTGAACATTCCATTTATTGAAGGGGTGAATTACATTGACGTTCAACCACAGACGATTAAGGTCCCTGAGGTGAGGGTAAAACGTAGAGGTTTCGGTCTTATGGTTGGACCTTCTTATGGTTTATACAATACAAATAATGGGTTCCAACCAACATGGGGTATCGGAGTAACTGCCGGTTATAGGTTTTTCTAATATTTATAGGATTATGGCACTATCAAACACAGACAAAAAGGAAATTGAAAGAATGGTGAGAAAGGAAATCAAGGATTTCTTGGACTCGTCAACATTAAAGCAATTTGAGAATAAAATGATTGACCTTATCCGTCAGGAGATTCAACGAGGTAAAATCAGTGGTGATGTCAATGATATTGTCGTGAAAATCATGAGAGAGTTCTATAAGATTATGTGGACACGTAGAAGTTTCTGGGAACCAACATTAAAGTCAGTTAAGTAATGAAAAATATCAACGAGGAAGATTTAAAGGCAATGATTAGAAAAGGTCTGAGTAAGGCTTTTCAAAAAAATGCGGGTAGTTTACCAAACACTGGTGATGCTACAACTGATAATTTTGTATCGATGGGTCAGATGATTAATGCTGTTGAATCTGAGTTGGATGAAGAAAAAGGATATTCACCATTCTTAAAGTCTAAGGACAATCCTAAGGGTGAGACAGAAGGTCTTACCGTTGATACTTTAAATCAAATCCTAATGCGTATCGTAAGTGATATGGGGGATGAAGAGGTTGAGGGTGAAACAACTGAAGCAATGGGTGCGGGTTCATCAGGGGCATATTCGGCACCATTATTCACAGAGCCAAAGAAAAACAATCTGTTCCAACCTGGTACGGAGTCTAAGTTAACTACAAAACCTGAGGGTGGTCCTGTTAATGAATCAGAACTTAGAGATTTTGAAAAAATTGAATTGGTTAGAAAGTTAATCAAAGCCGCGAGTGGTCCATCACCAATGAAGTCGGTTAAGAGAATAATTGATGACATTGAAAGAAAATTAGAAAATAAGAGGGCTAGTGGTGTTAAGTATGTTCACGGAGTAAAGGTTGAAGAGCAGGAAAATGATGATTCACCTGAAGATGGTCAGGTTGAACCTGAGGAAGTGGATACAAATGATAGTCAATATGACTTTTATAAGTCAGACTATGACGCCGATAGTAAAACTATTGTTGGTGCTTATATGGTGGGTGAGGAAACGCCAAAACAATTGGAAGTTTTCAATATTAGACAATATCCTGATAATGATTCTTTTTTTATGTCGGGTCATAAACCTTATTCAATGTCTTTACATAAAACAATGTTACCATTATCTCAGATTGAGGTTATTGGTGATGTTCCAGGTAAGGAAGGGTTTAAGTTTATTAGAATCCCTTATTGGTTATTTAAGAAAAAAGATGAAGACTTACGTATTCAGAGACTGGATGGTAAGAGAATGTTATATCTAAAAGGTAGAGACCGTAAACCTGAAGCGATGGAGAAGTTATTTGACCCTATGTTTGAAAAATATTTTGAACAAATTGTTTACGACGAGGCCGACCAAAAAAAGTATGATATTGCTAAATCCAACTATAAAACACAAAAGGATAGATTAAACGAAGAGGAAATCATGATGGGTGGTATTGCCGATGGTAAAGACATTGAAGATATTGCGATGATGCATGATGTTGATATGGATACTATGTTCGAACAATTACAAAAAGGTGTAAGAGTTGAAATGGAACATACATCCGAGATGATGGTAGCATTGGAGATTGCAATGGACCATTTATATGAAGACCCATTCTATTATGATAAGTTGGCTAAGATGGAAGGTGGAGAAACTACTGAGGTGACTTCAGCGTCTTCGTCAGGGGCTTATGACGCACCTTTTGGTTTTCCTAAAAGAGACCCACTAAAGATTGACAATCCTGAGACGGTAGATAAGAAGACCCGTGCGGTGAGAGATAAGAAGTTTCCAAAGTATGGTGGTCCAGGTGCTAAGTTTGTAAAGATTAAATCTAAGTGTAAGAAGTTTCCTTACTGTAATCAGGGTGACATCAACGCATTGGAGTTCTTTGAAAGAGATATGATTAAAGAAGCGATTGACAGAACTGCTAAAAAACTTAAGGTTGAAACTTATGTGGTTAAGAACTTAGTGGCCAAAGAATTAGGTTATATTACTGAACAGGATGAAGAGGAGGGTTTTGTTACTTTCGAACTACCGGATGGTGCCTTTCCAAGTAAAGAAGAGAGAGAAAAAGAATGGTTGGAATCTATTAAAGATGATAAGAGTAGATTTTTACAAAAGGAATTAAAGGATAAGGAGTTTGATTTTGACAATGGTAATATATCCGGTAAAATACGAATTGATGATGTTGGTCCTGAAGGTAAGATTGCGGGATTTTTAAGTAATGCAGATTCTTATGATTTTGGAGATTCAAGATATGTTGGAATGTTTGTTGAGTTACTAGATTTAAGATATAAAGGTGAGAAAGTTCCTGTAGGTTTCTATGATATGATTGCTCGTTATTTACCACCTGAGGAAGAGGAAGATTCATATAGAGGAAATCCTGTTGAACAGGCAATTGCAACGGGACTATCATACCCACATAGAATATTTAAAAGTTTGAACTTACACTTGACTGACATAAGAATAAATCCGTATTCGAGATTTAGGTAAATCAATATATTTATTGTAAAAGTATTATTAGTATGAAAAACATAGAAAATAAGATTAACGAGATTGTTGACCGTGTTTTGCAAGAATCCCTTCAAGAGAAGGAGGACAAGTGGATACAGGACGTTGACATGAAAGAAGGTGCCTTCACTGACTACTGTAAAGGAAAAGGTATGTTAGATGGAGAAGGTGATGTAACCTGTGAGTGTGCCGAAGTAGCCAAAAAAGAAGGTGGAAAACCAGCTAAGATGGCTCAACTTTATTTAAACATGAATAAAGATAAATGTAAATCATTACAAGAAGATATGGGTAAAATGCCTGAATTAAGAGACAAATTTGATGGTCGTGACTCAGAAGTTGTTGGTGTGTATTCAAACATCAAAAAACAACGTATGGAAGAAGACGAGTTGGAAGAAGGAAATGCGTTCTCTGAAGCAAGATGTAAAGCTATCTGTGCCGGTGATGACTCTTTTGAGGTTGACGGTAAAGAATACGAAGTTAAAGATGCTGACGAGAAAGATAAAGAATCATGTGGATGTAAGAAGATGAATGAATCTAATAAAAAGGTGGTTACCTTATCTGAAGAGGAGATGATTGAATTAATCCAAAGATTAGTTATGGAAGAAAAGGCAGCTAAAGGTCTTAAAGATACTGAAAAAACTTTGAAAGCATCTGCTAAGGTTAACGACGACGCGATGAAAGAAGTTAACAAGAAAATGAAAGACTACGTTAAGGCTGGTTCTAACGATGGATATGAAGAAAACCCTAAAGGTTTCCCAAAAGGAAACGGTGAGATGGGTGATGATGATAAGATGATGTATCATGCTTCAGACGCTGTTGAAGAATACATTGACCAAATTGCTCGTTCAGGTGGTATGGAAAACTTGGAGTATGATGCTATCAAACCTAATGAAGATTGGATTGAGATGAACATCATGGGTGACTCTAAGACGGGTAACTCTCAAGAATATGCAAATGCGGTTGCAACTGATGCAAACGAAAAAGTTAACGACAGACGTAAGAAAAATTGGTTGGCTAAGTTGAAAAAACAATCTTACCAAAAAGCTGTTCAACCTGTTGAAGATTTTGCGGGTAGTAAGAAGTCAGATAAGGCGGCAATGTCACCTGACGAAGTTATGGCGGCAATTTCTGAAAATATTGACGACAAAAAGAAGGTAAAAATCAACGAGGAAATCAATAAGATGAAATCGATTTTTACTTACAACAACAAAACACAATAATACTTTTTTATTTCTTTTTAAGTGGTCCATCTTAGATTTCTAATATGAAAGATAAGATGGACTATTTTTTTAATTGGTTATCAAAACCTATGGACAGAAACGATGTGGACTTATGGTTCAGGGCACACAATATTCAACGAGAATATTCTGAACTGTTCAGAGACTTTTGCTTTTCATTATTTTATTTGATGAAGGACACCTATTTGGGTGATAGTCACGGTGATGCTCGAGAAACAAAAATCGGGATGACTGAAGACGATAAAAAGTCACACTTTATATGGTGTTGGACAAAGACCATTGAAAACTTTTCAAAGGAAAACATAACCTTTACCTTTTCCAATGACGACTTCGATTATTTCGAAGCGTTTTTCTTTGAGGTTTATTATGACCAACCAGATGAAGAGGTAAGAGACTCCATTGATACCTTTTTAGAACAACTATTCACATGGGACAGAGTATATACAAAATCCGATTTGGAAATGTATACTGACCTATATAAAGTGATGGAACGTTCATTAGAAAATTAAATTTTTTCTTGATGGGGTTTACATCCGACCAGAAAAACTTAAGATTTAGAAAAATAAAAACTGTAAAAAATATTTTAAATGGAAACTTTAGAAAACATCAAAACATTAGTAGAGGCACTTTCAGTGGACACAACTAAATTTTACGCGGGTAACAAATCTGCTGGTGTGAGAGCTAGAAAAACTGCACAAGAATTGAAAAGCATGTTGCAGGATTTAAGAGGTGAAATCTTAGAAGCTAGAAACGAAAAATAATGTTGACATCCTTACTAACATATCTATCAATATTTACCTTTATATTCTCGATTCTATATGGGGTTAGAGTGTTGTTTATGTTTATAAGTTCAATGTTGTCAGACCCACCTAAACCTTTAGAGTTGAGTAACCGTGAGTTATTATTCACGGGACTCAGTCTCAGTTATATAATAACTTTTATAATTTACCTTTTATAATGACTTTTTCAAATTTCACAGAAGAGTTAAAACCATACCTTAAATCTGTTAGAGTTTTGAAGGATTATGTAAGTTTTGACTTATACTTAAGTAGTTTTTGGTCTATTCCAAAGAAGTTTATCACTGATGGTATTGAAGTAATAAATCAGGAAAACTCAGACAGACCAGACTCTAAAGTATATTCCTTTGTGGTAAAGAATGAAAGACAAATGGTAGACTCAATAGAGAAAGCATTTAAGAACATTGTTTCATACAACAAAGAGAAAGAAGAGAAAGAGCGTTTATTCAAACAAAAAATTCAGGAGTTGAAAAGTATGTTTGAATCCAAAGGTGTGGACGAACTAAAAACCTTACATTTTGAAATGGAAGAAGAGGTAGTTCGTTTAGGTTTAAAAGATGAAAACTTAGAAGAAGATGGACAAGGAACTGAAGGACATGATGACTTGGTTCAAGAGCGAGAAGCTGAAGGATGAGCAAACCGTTAAAAAGGCAAAAAAAGAGCTGATTAACGAGATTACTAAAGTCCCAAAGACTAAAATAACCAATACTGCTCAAGTAGAGAAAAAATATACGATATGGCAGAGAATCAAACGAACCTTAAAGATGAGTTAAAAAAACTGGCAGAGATTTCAGATATTTTAGAAGACTCAATCTTTTCTGACGGTAAAGTTTCTGTCATTGTTGAATTAGAAAAACCCAGCTATGATAAAGTAGTTGGGTTTTTAAGTCCTCGAGATGTTACCAGTAAAAGTATTGTTATTGATATTTCGGGTATGGAGTTTACCCTCGTTTCGAATAAGTCGTAGATTGACGGTATAACTTTCTTCGGTCAAACCCTTTTTCCTCCAAAACATTATATAACCACTTACGTTGGGTCGTAGAGGTGTCACGAATAAACATGGCATCCCTACGACCCAAATTCATAAAATGACTTTCCATAATGTTAATCAGTCTGTTGGAGTCATCCACGTTCTTTAATGAGAATAGTTTAAAGTCCTCATCAATCTGAATGACCAGTTTGTTATTTAGTGTGGATATACTTTTAAAGTTATTCTTCGGGCAATACTTTCTAATGAGTTCCTCTAAAGTTATCTTATCGTCAGTTTGCCAGTCGTAAATCTTCTCCTCAATGTTGTAGGGTTTTATATTTAAGAAGGTATAATGTGTGTCACCTTCTAAGAATACTTTCTCACTACGACCAAACTCATCGGTAATGAAAAGTGGAAGTTGAAAATCTTTCTGTGTTGTTAACAGTGCGAGTTCGTGAATACAATACTCGGCGTTTTCATATTCCATTGGGAATAATACTTTATTTGAGTCTATAATATCGTTGAATTTCTTTCGGGCGTTGGTTTCTGTAGAATAACCTTTGATAATTCTTTTCTTTTTCTTATTCTTAAACAATACAATTATATAGTTGTCCATGAAAGATTATTACAAAACTTTAGGTGTCTCAAGAGATGCGTCTCAGGACGATATCAAGAAAGCATATAGAAAAATGAGTAAACAATATCACCCGGATGTAAACCCTGACGGTGCTGATATGTTTAAGGAGGTCGCCGAGGCTTATGATACGTTAGGTGACGAAAACAAACGTAAACAATACGATAACCCCAATCCATTTGGTGGTGGAAGTTTTGAGGACTTATTTAGTATGTTTAATCAGGACCGTCAGACTCAACGAAGACGACCACAAGCCCCTGATAAGATTATCAATATAAACATCACCCCAATGGACTCATTCTATGGTATGGATAAGGACATCAATTACCAAATCAAAGAGGAGTGTAACCTGTGTAAGGGAACGGGTGGTGATAGAGACATATGTAACACCTGTAACGGTCACGGAAGGGTAAGACAACAATTTGGTAGTGGACCTTTCTCACAGATTGTGGAAAGTAACTGTCCGACCTGTCAGGGTGGAGGATATAAGATTACCAATCCCTGTGTGAAATGTAATGGTCAGAAAAGAACGGATAAGATTACTCAGTTAAAAGTTAAGATTCCGGCTAATGTGGACTCTGGTGATTTCCTAAGGGTGAGAGGTCAGGGTGATTACCACAGTGGTGTTGGTCGTGGTGACCTTATTATTAAAATCAATATGACCAGAGACAACGGTTGGGAGAAGGTAGGTTCAGATTTGGTGTGGTCTACAAAGGTGACTCCTCAGGACTTTGCTTCATTAAATAGTTTGGAGGTTCCTCACCCTGACGGTAAAATCAAAATCCCTTTACCTGAAGTAATGGATACTGAAAATCCGTTACGAGTTAAAGGTAAAGGGTATAGGATGGACCCGATTGGTAACTTATACGTTAAGGTTGGTGTCCGTCGGGAAAAATCAGAATAATGAACTGATGTATTCGTATAGTTTGATATTACCGTAGATTGCGGTTACAAACAGGTAAGCTGAGAATAACATCAACCCCCATTGGTCCGACAAAGGATTTTTATCACAACTTTTACATTCTTTCTTAGTCATAGGTATTTATAGATACAGATTTATTCTATGAAAGATATTATAAGTAAAATATTAAAAGAGTATAGTGAAAACCTTCTCACAGAAAAGAAGAGGGTAAAGTTTCATCCTCGCACGGTTTCTGATTTGGAATATGTTACTGATTTGATTGTTTCAAAGTGGAAGGACAAAGACGATGAGACTCCTTTGGTGGGTAGGGTATATATGGAAGACGGTGCCGGTGATAAGGGTTTCATTCCAATCTATTATCTTTCGACATATCAGAATGAAGCTGCGGTTCAAATTAGAGATAATGAAAAGCCGATGGAGTTGGGTAACATATTCATTATTGTAAATCCTGACCAAATGTTAAACCCTAACTCCAAATCCATATACAATACATTATACCACGAGTTGCAACACGTATTTGATACGAATACCACCAGATTTAGAAGTCAGAAAAACTATGGTAACTATTCTCACGACTCCATTGAAAATTATTATGGTCATCCTTATGAGCAACGTGCGTATTTCAACGAGGTGTTGGAAGGTATGGTCAGAGGGTATAAGGAACTTATTGGGTATTACACTCAACAGGAGTTGGAAGATAGTTTGGACAGTGCGTTGAATTTCTTTGGTAAGGGTGGTACTGGTGATAAGGTATTGAGAAAGGTATTGTTTGGTATTAACTCTGAGGAAGACTTACCTGGTGAGTTACCACACGCATTGAAACTGTTGTATTTGGTTAAACAGGGAAACCCTGACAGTTGGAATATGTTTTTAAAGATGTTGTATTCAACAGTGGATGAAATCAGAGATGAGATTAAAAAGGGGTATTCTGAGGAGTTAACCGAGAAAGAATACAAAAAGCCGAGAAAGATGAGTAAGTCGTATTGTGAAAAGACATCATGTAAGGATATGGGATTCTCACAAAAAGCGTCTTGCCGACCGTATAAAAATTGTTATAAGTAAAAAGTAAAATGGCACAGAATATAATTATATATCCTTCAGGAACAACATCGAACAGTAACCCTTTTATAGAGTTTGAGGGTGATAACTCAAGTTATATCATTGAAATGACCACTGATGGGGCTATCGAGATTTCAATCTCAATACCCGTTGTTGTAAGTTTAGGCTTAACGATGCATTTGGATGCTGGTAATACTAACAGTTATACTGGTGGTACTATATGGTATGACTTAACTGAAAACGGTAATGATGGAACTATCAATGGTCCGACCCATACTGACTACTATTTAGACTTTGACGGTACCGACGATTACATCTCATTACCTTCACAAACAATGAATCGTTCAGGTGGTACTATATGTATGTTGTTTAATAAAGATGCTGAGAATGGAGGTTTATTATGGGGTGCAAATTACGATAGACATTTATCCACAACCACTAATAATTTTTATGGTGAAACTGCTTCAAACTGTAATAGTTTTAACTCTCCTACCTACAGCGCAGGTACAGGTAATTGGGTTCAATACACTTTAGTGTTTTCAGGAAATAATGCCTTTCACTATGTTAACGGAGTTTCTATTGGTGAAACACCTAACTATGGTTCACAAAACTGTGGTTCGGCAGTCTCTGAATTGGTTGCAGATTTCCCATTTAGTAGAATCGGTGAGAATACACAATATGTTGGACATTTTGATGGTAAATTTTCCGTTCTTCTAAAATACGATAGAGCTTTAACTAGTGATGAGATAACTCAAAATTATCAAGCACTAAATCGACGGTTTAGTTAACCATATCTAAGTTAATTTCACTAATTCGATTGCTGGAGCTTCATATATCACAGTCGGAGAGGGATAGATACAATATATAGTTATTCGAAATAACGAGTTATTGAAGCTTTCACTCTACGGTTATCTTCGTAGACAATTTCATGGGTAATATCACCGTGCTCGTTAAAATATTTCCAAAGACCGTGTTTTTTTCCGTCTCTGAAATATGCTTTGGTTCTCACTGACCCATCTGGATAGTAAGAAAAGAAAGTTCCGATGAATTTACCATCGAGGATACTTCCTGATTCTAATTTATACCCTTCTTCAGACCATTTTACGTATTCTAATACGTTGTCGTTGTTCAAATCTGTGATGGAAACTGTTTGTGCTGTTGATGATAGACCGAACAACACGAATAAAATTAAAAGTGTTTTTTTCATAATCTTAAATTTTAGGGTAATTAACATTCTCTTAATAATAAATAGTAATTTATTAACAATAAGGAAACATTAGAGAAAAATTTAACATTAGGATTTGCCTTTTAGGATTTTGTTTACTATATTTGTTGAAAAGGATTTTTTATGCTTAGTTATATCGGAGGAAAAAGTAGGATTGGTAAATGGATTGTGGATTATTACCCACAGGATATGGAGACCTACGTGGAAACATTCGGAGGAATGTTTTGGTGTTTTTACAATATGGATTTGGAAAAGTTCCCAAATCTTAAGAGAGTTGTCTATAATGACTTCAACCCCCTAAACTACAATTTGTTTCAGTGTATTCAGAACCCATCAGAGTTATTGAAAGCTGTGGAGGCGATTCCATGTCAACAGAGAGGTGTCGAGGTTACACCACCAGAATATAAGGAATTGTTTGGTCAATTTCAAAAGGAGTTGTTTGCCGATGACTTCGTAGTGAACGGTCCTGACTATGAGGTGGCCGCAAAGTATGCGTATATTTTGACTCAGGTCTTCAGTGGTAGTAAGCCTGAGACTTCTAACTACATTGACCTAAAGGGTAAATACAAATCTAAGTATTTGACCTTTAGAGATAAGTTAAAGAACGAGAAGTGGGTAAAGAAGTTTGTATCCATCACTCACGTGGAGAATATGGACTTTGCTGAGGTTATTGAAAAATATGACTCACCAACGACATATATCTATTTGGACCCTCCGTATTGGAAGACGGAGAACTATTATTCCAATCACGACTTTGACCGTGAAGACCACGAGAGGTTGGCGAACGTATTAAATGGTGTTCAGGGTAAGTTTTCTTTATCTTACTATGACTTTGACCTTTTGCACGATTGGTTCCCTGAGAATGACTTTGTGTGGGTCTCAAAGGACTTTGCAAAGGCTGCTGCTGCTAAGAAGGGAAAGTCACAAACTAAGGGTACTGAGCTCTTAATTATGAATTATTCTTTGGAAAAAAAGGAAGAAGTTGTATCTTTGGAAGGTTAAAACGGTAATCTTTTAATCCTCCAATATATTTATATGGAAAACAATAACATGATTAAGTTCACTAACATCGTAAAACAGGTAATTCTTGAAAACTCTCGTTACGAGATTTTGAAGAAGAAGTTTACTGAACCTAAGAAAAGGGGTGAGAAGGTAATTCCTCCAAGGTTAAAGCCTGAGCAGTTCGACCAATTAGTATTGGCCGACCCGACAACTCGTCGCGATGGTGATGAGATTAAGAAAGCGGGTAAATACACTCAATGGTTGTTGAAACAATTCAATGGGTTGAACAGAGCTGCGGAACAAGAAGCTGAGTATGGAACACCAGCGTATAAAAGTCAGTTAACGAGAATGCAAGAGTTGTTCTTTGAGGATTTATATAAGACAACTGAAGACTTGCAGAAGTATGACCGTTTCAAAGGACAACTTCCTGAGAATATGAGAGACATCAACAAATTGGATATTGACCGATTGTTTGATGCTGTTAAAGACTTCTCATTGGAAATGGCGACAATGTCTAAGGCTGAAAGAAAGTCGTCTCCAACACACCCTGGTGGTGAGACTATCTACGATGGTCCTAAGTGGGAGGTTGTTAAGATTGAAGACAAAGGAGATTTGGGTAAAGAGGCAGCATGTTTCTACGGTGGTCAAAACAAAGAAACAAGATGGTGTACCTCAGCACCTGGTTTGAGTTACTTCAACACATATATCAAACAAGGTCCATTGTATGTATTAATGGATAAGAGTGATGAGAACAAAGGTAATGTTTCTGGTCTTCCATCACACCGTTACCAATTCCACTTCCCATCTAACCAATACATGGACGTGAATGACCGTCAAATCGATTTGATTGGTTTCTTAAATCAAAATCCTGAACTTAAGGAGTTGTTCAAACCTGAATTTGTTAAAGGTTTAACATCTGTTGATGGAAAGCAAGTATCTGTTGATTACCCACGTGATTCAGCATCTAAATACATGGCTTTATATGGATTTGATGATTTCTTTGAGATGTTGTCTAAAGACATTACATCGTTTGACTTCACTCAAAGTAGTGGTGGATACTACAGAGGTGACAAACCTAGTGAGATTAACTTGAAACTACCAAAAGAGATTGGAGACTTCAAAAACTTGGAGGCTATCCACTTGGACGGTGTGGTATCGGAACTACCTGAAGAAATTGGTAAATTGAAGGACTTGAAATTCTTATCAGTTCCTAACAACAAAAACTTGAAGTCAATTCCATCTTCAGTTGCTCAACTACCTAACTTGATGGTTATCAATGTTAGTGGAAGTCCAAATGTTGAGATTCCTGAAGAAGTTCAAAACAAAGAGGGATTGATTATCTCTAAATAAAATACGAAATCAGGACTTAGGTCCTGATTTTTTTTATATATTTGTCTTATGGGAAATGTAGATGTTCAAATATACGTAAGTAACTTTATTAAGTTTTTTAAAGATAACCCTGAGGAGTTGGCAAAGGTCATTGGTCAGGGAACACCTAACGACTTTTTTGATGAAGTTAAAAAGGCTGCGTATGAAAATTATGAGAAGGGGGAAGACATTGAGCTGACTCACAAACAGATTATTAAGATAGTTTTGAAAATCAATCATATGTTACCAGAAGACGAGCCAAAAGTTGCGGGACCCATCATGGAAACTTCATGGGGTAATATGTTTCTTAATTAGAAACTATTCTTATATTTCTCCAAAGACATCCTATGGAGAAACTATTTTTTGATACAATTATTATTATCAATTTGGAAAGACGACCTGATAAGTATCGTCGTCTTATGCAACGTATTGACCTTTTGGGTATTGAGGACGTTGTGAATATCATTCGTTTGGATGCGGTTGATGGTCAGAAGATAACCAAAGAGGAGATGGACAAAGAAAATGTCGATGTCTTGCCGTGGTTCTTTGACCCTAACACTGGTCGTGGAATGACTATGGGTGAGATTGGTTGTTCTCTATCTCACTATTATTCGTGGAAAGAAATATTGGAAAACGAAAAGATTGAACGTGCATTAATCATTGAAGATGATGCGGTGTTCAGTGATGATTTCGTTGAGGTATGTCAGAGAATTGTGGGTGATACCAAAGACATTGACTGGGACTTATTCTATTTGGGTCGCAAGAGAATGTTTGGTCTCACTGATGACCCTGTTAATGACTACATTGTTAAACCAAAGTTTTCGTACTGGTGTTTGGCGTATGTGGTTACCAAAGAGGGTGCGAAGAAATTAGTTAACAGTAATTTTAAGGAGAGGTTAATTCCTGCGGATGAGTTTGTCCCCATTATGGTGGATACTCCAAATCCAAGAATGTCGAATATTGTTGACGTATATGAAAAAAATGATAAATTAAAACCATTGGCGTTGGTCAACGACGTGGTTAATCCTGAAAATAATGCCTTTATGGATTCAGAAACAGAAAAAACAAAAGTATTCTACAACAACGAGCCGTATAAAGATGAGTTCGATAGTTTTATTGTTGTAACGGTTGCGACGGAGAGAAACGAAGCGTTGGAACGTTTTGTAAAGTCGTGTAACTATTATCGAATTCCCCATAAGATTTTGGGATTGGGGGATGATTGGAAAAGTGGTAAGGCTGAGAACGGTGTTCTATTGGAACCAGGTGGTGCTCAGAAAATCATTTACCTAAGAGATGAGATGAGAACGTGGGATAAGTTGGAGGACACCATTGTGATGTTCACTGACTCTTATGATGTGGTGTTTAATTCGCCACCTTCAGATATTTTGAATAGGTTCCGTTCGTTTAAGAAGGGTGTGGTTTTTAGTGCTGAGAAGACTTGTTGGCCTGACCCTGAGCGTGCGGGTGACTATCCTGATGCCCCGACTGACTATAAGTTTTTGAACTCAGGTGGTATCATCGGTTATGCTGATAAGGTATTTGAACTTATCAATGAGGATATTCCGATTGAGGAGGACGACCAAAGATTCTACACCAATAAGTTATTTGGTGGTGATTTGATTATTCCTGAGAAGGAACCGTATACAGAAATTATTGAGAACACTTATGAGAGACATGAGAATGGAAACAGGTTTGGTTGGATGAGTGAACCCTACTTTGACCCATTTATTGTTGAATATTTGAAGGATAAGTTTTCACAATCAGCTAAGGTATTGGACATCGGAGGTGGTGACGGTAAGTGGGCTCGTGTATTGGGTTCATATTTTAGAGAGATAGATTGTGTTGAAATATTTGAACCGTATATTGAAAGGTATAACCTTAAGGAGTTGTATTCCAATGTATATTTGAGTGACTTCTTAGATTTTGAGTTTGACTATTATGATGTGGTTGTGATGGGTGATGTCTTTGAGCACGTTACTCAGGAGCAAGCAACCAAATGGTTGAATAAGGTTCGAGATAAGGTTGGTGAGATTATTATTGTTGTTCCTTTTGAATACCTTCAGGATTGGGATGGTGTGTATGAGAATGTATATGGTCACCACCACCAACCAGACTTAACACCTTTGAATATGTTGGAGAGATATCCAATGTTGAAGTTGATGAAGTGGACCGACCAACGTAGTCAGAGCAATGAAGGTGAAGGTTTCGGATGGTATTCGTGGAGAAGACCTGCAGATAGTATCAATCAGGATATTGCGTTGGATTACCACCAACGTGTTTTCCAAACATTGAATTTGGCCACTGAAGATGTGAGATTAAATCAACAGGACGGCATGATATACAATGATGTGACTAATACCTGTCCAACTGTAATTCACGCAAATGGTTCTTCAGAGGTCAAGGAGTTTTTGGATAAGATGACTCACTTTATGTTCGGTGAGAACAATAGCACTTATGGTTCGTTGGGTACACTTCAAGCTGTTGAGTTGGATGTATCTAAGACATTCACAATTAATGTGATGTTGGATATTGACGTTCACGATATCAATCAGGTATTTGACCAAATTAGGTATCTAACCTATCCAAAAGACAAGATTAAGCTTAATGTCATTTATAACAAAGTAGAGCACGACTATAAGATTGATAAGTTCGTTGGTCTGTTTGGTGATGAATATATGTCCGTTCAAAAACATTTTGTGGATGATACCTTTGCAGAGAAAAGAGAC
>Ga0255768_10000133_pt1 | contig 74034 bp, 78 predicted proteins | sample 071ome_33_FD_179983 | JGI IMG/M metagenome (GOLD analysis project Ga0255768, IMG submission 179983) | Coastal salt marsh microbial communities from the Groves Creek Marsh, Skidaway Island, Georgia - 071412AT metaG (version 2) | ecosystem: Environmental > Aquatic > Marine > Intertidal zone >... | reverse complement strand
CCTTATGGTAATTACTAACTTTGTAAAATCTTTGATTACCAAAGGTAGAAAGGTTCTCGTACTTGTCGAACGGACTTCTGTACTGGCATACTTTGAACAACATTTTTCTGGTTGCGGAATCGTTCATGGTGGTGTAAAAGGTGAAGACCGAACTGGTGAGCTGGAGAAGAATCCAGTCTTTGCCACAAGGGCTTTGGCAAAAGAAGGTCTTGATCGAAATGGGTTGAATACAGTTGTCTGTGTCTATCCATTTACAGATAAGGCTAACTTCGTACAGATATGTGGTCGTGCTCAGCGTGGCGATGACCCAAAAGTATTCTTCTTTATTGACGACATCCCACCACTCTACGGGATGATGAAGAAACTTAGGGTACTTGCTGTGGATGAAGGAATGCCACATCAAACTATATCATTGGAGAATGTAAATGTTGATAGACTGGCATAACTGCCAAAGGTGTGATCTTCATAAGAGCCGAAAGGGTTCAGTCAAGATGTGCACAAACAGCAATGGAAAAATAATGCTCATACTTTCAGAGTCTATTCCAGAAGATGATCGGAGAAAGGTATTCTTAGAAAAGGTACTTGAAAACGCCTCTGAAAGTTCTGTAGACTCTTACGATCTGGCAATAGTCGAGGTTGTAGGGTGTGATACAGATCGGAGCGTTTCTAGCCTAAATAACCCATTTAAAGACACGACTGGCTTAAAGCCAAAAGAAATAGGAGTATGTAAAGCAAGAATACAACACCTGATTGATGAGGTAGACCCTCATCTTATCATTGTCAGCGGAGCAGCTGCGGCACGCTCTATTGGACTAATAAGCGGATTAACAAAGATGTTCAACACTCAAGAGATTCGGGAAGTGGAGGTGCCCGGACACCTAATGAAAGTGCCAAGAATGGTCGCAGCCATTCCAACACTTAACTGGCTAGCCAATAACTTTAGTAGAGATCCAGAAGGATCAACCGCTACAGTGGTTCGTCTATTCAGAAAAGCCATAGATTACAGTAAATTAAGAGATCAAGTTATCGGAGACAAAAATGTCTAACTTTGGAAACTGGGGAAAACGTTACGGACAAGCAGTGCAAGCCCCAGCACAGCAACAACAACAAACTAACATCGCAACACAAGGTCAAGGATTCACGCATATTGACCAGGCGTCAGTTGGAGATACGAAACCTATCACAGGCGCATACGTCTCTGTTCGATTGACTGTCGGTCGTGCTGCTCAGTACGGTGCAGAGAAACTTGAGTGCACTATGGAGATGGGTATGCCTTGTGAGCCTACTCAACAAGGTAGAGATATTGCATTTCAACAATGCGTTCAATACCTCAATACAAAAATCCCAGAAGTGTTGCACTCTGCAGATCAAACATTCCAGTTTGAGAATGAATATGTCCGTTCAATCGTAAAGAAATAGGAGTAAAAGGCGATGAACATAGGTCACGCACTTATTAGTAGTATCCTCGAAACGAGAGATATTAGACAAGCAATCACCGGAGGGGTTACATCAGACCTCTTTGATTTTGAAACCGCACAATACTGGGAGGTTCTACTCCAGCATTATGACCTACATAGTGAGGTTCCTTCTCTTGAATACTTCAAAGAGATTGCACCGGGCTATAAGTTCATCCCTCCAAAGGATACCTTCTCCGCCCTGCTCCTCGAAGCCAAAACTCAATACTTAGGCCAAGCTCTCCAGGAGGGTTTGGTTCATGTATCGGGAGCAAACTCGGCTGACCCTTGGGTCGCAAGAGACATGCTAGTCAGCCTTGCGGAAAAAATGTTGGTTGGTCATCAAACAGATGACACACTAACAAAGGTTGGGTCGGATATCGAGGAGACTCTTCGAGAGATTGAAGAGATTCAGAATAACTCTGGGGTCATTGGCTTGCCATGGCCCTGGGCTTATCTGAATGAGAAGTCTTTGGGTTTTCGTGACGAGGAGCTGTATTACATCTACGGTCGTGAAGGTACAGGTAAGACTTTCCTGAATCTGTGGCTGGCTCTTCACTTCTGGTCTATGGGAAAGAAAGTCTTGTTCTTTACTAGAGAGGCTGGGCATGCCCAGTTGAAGTGGCGTATTATTGCTCTCATGCTAAAGATGCCGATGAAGGATGTCATGAAAGGTAAATTTACAATGTCACAGTACGATCAGATGGTTGAGCTGCATAAAGACATTGCGGAGTCTAATCGGTGGTATTGCTCAGAGATCGGTGACGGTATGACAGGCTTTAAGTCTGTTGTAGAGCAGATCAATCCCGATGTTGTCATCCATGACTATTTTAAGTCTATGGCTGACGACGCTATGGGTGATAAGACTCACAGCCAGCATACCTTTGTTGCTCGTATCATCGACCAGATTAAGGACTATGCTATGCGCAAGAAAGTCCCGATTATCATTACAGGTCATGCTAACAGAAAAGGTGTAGGGTCTGATGGTAGAAACTCTGAGGAGCTGGCTTGGTCGGATCATATTGCTCGTCGATGTGACTTTGTTATCCGATTGATCACAGATCCTGATATCGAGAGAACTGCTTTTATCTTTACCAAAGCCAGAGGAATGGAACCTGGAATCTCTCTAACCTTTGACGCCAACAAGTGTGAGAGGTTTGGTGACTTTATTTCCCTGGATACTACATGGATCAAAGATATCGGCAAGAAAGACAAGGATGAGAAGAAGAAGGACTTTATGGAAGGAGACTTTAAGTTCTAATGAAACAAGTACTGGAAAGACTGGAGGGTGTACGGCAAAGTGGTGAGAACGTAAGAGCTGTATGCCCTTGGTGTTCCCATACCCGTGCGTTCATCTGGAACTCAGGAACAGGATGGTTTTGCTGCTTTCGATGCAACACCAGAGGTAATGTGACTGCGCTTATGCGGCACTTACAGTTTGACCCTCATGCAATATCGATTGCTGCAAAGCGGTTCGTACAAAAACAAAGACCAAGGAAGGTGACATCAACAAGAACTACTGAAAACTATCCAATCTTACCAGAGTACATACTTAAGATGTACGAAGCAAACAGGAGGTTATTACCGGAGCAATTTACTGAAGAAACTCAGAAAACATTTGATATTGGGTATGATAAAACCGAACAGCGGGTTACATACCCTATTCGAGATTATCAAGGAAACCTCATTGCAGTGTCGGGCCGAGCTACCAAAGGGTGGCAGACACCTAGATACAAAACCTATGAATTCCCTTTGGTTCCAAACTATTCTCCACAGAATAGAAGGCATCTATATCTTTTTGATCAAGTGTATCCGAAACATTACTTCTGTCCGAATGTGAATCATCTAACCGTAATAGTAGAGGGGTTCAAAGCTGCGATGTGGTGCCACCAGAATGGCTACGACACTGTCGCAGTAATGGGCTCGCAGATCACAGTAAGTCAGATGCGTTGGATCTCTCAAATAGGAGGTGAGAAAGTAATATTATTGGACAATGAAGTTGGCAAGCACATGCAAGGAGATGGTAAATCTGAGTCTATGGTCATGCTAATGAAGCTTCTTAGAAATAAGAACAAAGCATCCATTGCAAGGTACCCGGACAATACGTTGAACCAAGCTCCTGATGATCTGAATCCAGAAAAACTTAAATGGGCCATAGACAATAGAGCCCCAAACTTAATCCCTAATATATGGAAAAGAAAATGAGATTATCTCAAAATTACACAATTCAACAACCCAAAACTTTCACCAAAACCAGCGGTAACAAAAATAGTGACCCGTTTCCACCGTGGACCTTCCGTGAGTTTGATCTCCGTCCAAGCACAGCAGAGCTTGGGGAAGAGCGCGATGGAGCTTTCCTTCGTCGAAAGACTGTGGTCCGCTTCCTTGGCCGTCCATATACTTTTGGAGAGGTATGGAAGTCAGTACAAGCAACTAGAGCTGATGGTTCTACTTACTGGAAAAAGAAGATCTTCCGTTCTACCAAAGGATTACCTGGCTTCGATGGTCGAGATGTCTATCAGACAGTTATCGATGAAAACCTCAAACCCCTTAACGATAAAAAGAGAAGTGGTGAAAAGGTAACATCAGAAGAATGGAAAGCCGCGTTCCAAACCACACCCCTCTATGACACAAAGAATGCTTTTGAGATTGTAGACTTTCAATGGCATCACTTTGTCAAAGATGGTGACCGTGCAGTTCTAGCATCACACATCGATAGAAATTGCCCACTGTGCAAATCTTCAGATCCTTATGTATCTGAGAAACGATTCGGTGGTCGAAAGTACTGGGCTATGAAGAAGAGCGAGTTCAATGCTTTCCTATCAGAGGATAGCCGTCTGGGCGCGTTTGCTGTGGATACAGATGGTAATGTTCTTGAGTGTCAACCTGGTACTCACCTTGTAGGAATGCAGTGTAACAACTGCGGACACAATCAGATCTCTCAGCAAGACCTTGCAGGGGCTACAGATCAGCAGGTAATGCAGTGGACTGACCATGACCACACATGCAATGGGTGTGGCCATAAAGGTTTCTTAAAAGATGTTCTTGTAGATGGTGTAGTACGCCGACTTAGTTACAAAGATGTCTTTTGGGAAATCGAGTGGAACGCAAATAAGACTACTAGAAATGGGAAGCCATCCGTTTCTAATAGTCGTGTAATCTTCACTCCAATCATTCCTGACACATTATCTGAACTCCAAGATGCTGGGGACTACGGCCCTCTTCCTCTAGAGATTGGTGACCCAGAATGGGGACAAACTCCTGATACATTGGGAATGCCTTATGATCTTGCAGACTGCTATCGACCAGAGGCACGTTCCTTTATCGACGGTTCAAAGATTGCACCGAAAGACTTTGCTGATCGTGAAGACTACTGCCAAGCGGTCTTTGAAAGCACCGCAGCCGCTCTCGGCATTGAAAATCCTTACCGTAAAGAGTCATCGGATGAAGACGGGTTTGATAACATCCCGTTTTAATCTAACACCTTAACTTGTACAAAAGTTAGTGGCCTCCTGCAGTGCAAACGTGGGAGGTCATTTTTTTCACTGGAGATACTATGGATCCAATTAACATTAAACTACTTACATTAGACGGAAACGCATACGTCCGAATCATTGATGAAAATAACGTATTTGCATACGGAACAAACTGGAGCATTCTACTAAACAAAACCTTTGATCCACATCTGGTTGGCACTCTTCTCTCTATGCAGAGTAGCAGTTCTACAGTATTCAATGTTGGGGTTCTATCTTGCTCAACACAAGGGCTACTGCAAGGAGCTCAGAACAACAGCTTTAAAGCGCACGGGAGTATGACATCAGAAACGCTTTCATTCAGAGATCCAGAATGGGAGCGATTCTATCAACAAGCATTGGAGCAGGTTCACTACACAACAAGACCTGGGCCATACCAGTCTTTGAACACACTTATTGGAGAGGGTAAAAGTACAGCAATCTATCACAAGAACAACAACGACAGCAGAAAGTTTGTAGAAAAAGGAGTTCCCACAGCTGACCTCATTGAGTTTATCGTTGAGCATCATACACAAGAACCTTTCATTGTCCACATCCCTGGCAATCTAATGAGATTTGCGCAGAACATGGGAATAGAACTAATGCTTCCAGTTCTGCGCTTCGATACTGGCGAAGACATTGAATCTATCACCGATATTGTACCTTGGATTGTTGGAAGTCAGGAAAGCTCATGGTTAATGGTTCGACCAAGCATTGACCATAATACTTCCCACTCTGGCCGTAATCTACATACAAGAGAGTGCCTAGCCTGTTGGGGTAGCAGCAACTACGCAACGTCTATCCTACTCCAAAGTAAGTCCATCTATTCTAACATGGCTACCCTGTCCATGCTCCAATCAGAGGATATTCTTTGTGAGGCAGACCTAAACGTGGAGAGAAAAAACCTTAACCTTAGATCTTGGTATGAGGAGTATTGTCCAGAGCTCTTTGCTATTGACATACTTCGGTATCAGGGATGGTCTAGTGAGGAGATACAAGCTTTCTTGGCAAGAAGTTATGAAGACGCTTGGTTGTGTCAAGCGAAGATTATTGCAAGTAATCTACTTAGATATATGGAGGAAGGAGACCAACACTCGATTATTACACTTGAACACATCTTGCCCAAACAGATTGATTACCTAGTCGATCTCGCGCACTATTCATCAAACCCAGAAGTGGCAGATATCCTACACTGGGCATGCCACACATTTAACGTCCAACCAAAGGCAGTCTAATGACACCATTCATACTTGTACCTGAAGCTCAGTACTGTAGTAGTTTTGAAGATATTCAAAGAATGCTACAGCACTGTATGGCAGAGGAGGTAATCGCAATCGACACTGAAACCTTGGGGTTCGCCTATGGATCCCAAGAGGATCAGGCTTTATATATGGGCATCTCGCCAAATGTTAACACAAGATACTTTGTGCCAAGACACCTGATGCACTATGTAAAGCCCCTACTAACATCCAATAAAACCAAGGTGTTTCACAACTTTAAGTTTGATGCCCATCGCATTGAAAATACTATTGGAGTGAGAACAGTAGGTCCTATTGTTGATACAGCAATCCTCCATGCACTGCTGGAGAGTGAGTCAGCACACTCTCTGGACTACCTATCAGAGACTATGTATGACATTCCAATGGCAAAATACAAAAATATCGTAGCAAATGAGAATCCCAGAGACTTGAAGCCGGGACACCCCTTCTGGCCAAAGTTTCTGGACTACGGTACTCTGGATGCGTTGATTACTCGTAAGCTATATGAGGACTTTATTCCTCTGCTGCAGGAGCAAAAGATCGATAAAGAGCGCACTATGTACGACTTCTATTTTAGATACGAGGAGCCTCAGATGCTCTGCTTATACGAAATGGAGCGGCGCGGTGTTCGTCTTGATATGGATCTATTGAATGCATGGAACTTGGAGAACCAACAAAAGATTGATCAAATCAGAGGAGAGATATGTAAAGCAATCAACAAACCACTCTTCAACAAAAGTGGAAAACCATTCAATCCGAGTTCTAGCGATCAATGTGCAAAGCTTCTTTATGGAGAACTAGGACTACCGATCATCAAAAGAACGGGAAGTGGTAAGCCGGCTGCTGATGAGGAAACACTTCTTAATCTAGCGAAGAAGATAGACAATGATATTCTGCAGATGATTATTGACTATCGTAAGATAGTTAAACTACAATCAACCTATGCTGATGCCTACTTGAAGTGTCACCAAAATGGTAGAATTCATACAAGTTTCAACTGTGTTGGTACCGCGACAGGCCGTCTGTCTAGCAACAGTCCAAACTTGCAGAATGTTCCACCTCCTGCTCGACGCCTCTTTATTCCTGATGAAGGCTACATCATGGTGGGTGCAGACTATTCCCAACTGGAGCTGCGTATTGTTACCCACTTCAGCCAGGAGCCCGCAATGCTGGAAGCCTTCCATACTGGGAAGGACATGCATATCATGAACGTGGCGCTGATGAACGACCTTGATTACGAGATTGCTTATCAGAACTACAAGAATGGAGACGAGTGGACAAAGAGTGCTAGATCTGGTGTAAAGGCTGTAGTCTATGGGATTTCTTACGGTGCAGGAGCTCGTAGAACATCTCAATCTATGGAAGCTGCACTATCAAGACCAGTATCACTTCAGGAAGCTCAAGGGGTTCTAGATAAATACTTCTCTGTAAACCAGAAAGTGGCCAACATGATGAAGCGGATGGTTTCTTCTGCTAAAAAGAGAGGATACTCTCAAACAATCTGTGGGAGACGTCGCTACTTACCTCATATCAAGTCACGAGATGGAGGACTAAGATCTGCGGCGGAGAGGGCATCATTAAACGCACCGATCCAAGGAACTGCCGCAGATATAACAAAGTGTGCCCTAATAAACTGCTGGAGGAATCAACAGCTTAAAGACTTGGGAGTAGAGCTCCTACTACAAATACATGACGAGATTATTTTTCAAGTACCGGAGAACAATGCAAAAGCTGCAATGAGAATAATACAAACTGTAATGGAAGATCCTTTCGAGGGTCACTACTTAACTGTAAAACTGCCTGCATCGCCAGATACAGGTACCGACTGGAGTCAACTAAAATGATATATGCTTTAATTATTACAGATCCTCACGAGACATCTGTGTCCCTCCATACATGTGAAGGGGATGCAAAAGAAGCTCTTAAGAACTTTTTACTGGATACTTACTTAGCCATCCAACATTCATCTTACGAAGGGTTAGATGTGGAACCTTCATTAGACTATCTGTTAGTCTACTTTGACGAAATCACATACCAAATAATACCAACTAAACTTCCAGGGGAATAACATGGAAAAATACGGCGTAGACAAAAAGTCGCAAAAAGACGACATGGAAAAGAAAGCAGAAGAAAAACGGCAACAAGAGAAGAAGGAGAAACAGCAGCCAAGACAGCACATCAAAGAAGTGCCTACATGGGCAAAGGGTAAGCCTAAGGAGGAACAAGAACAAATCATGGATAGTATGAACAATGCTGCCAAAGAACTTAAGTCAATGTTTAACGGAATCTTCGGAGAATAAATGCCTGCATTAAGTATCAATATGCTTCAAACAATGTCAATCGTTATTAGCGACAACCTGAAAAAGATGGGATTTGTCCCTGATAACCTAACGGTACAAGAAGACTTTAGTATTCGTCAAATGATTGTAGATGTCATTCTGGATGAGATTGAAGCAAACAAAACTCCAGTAGAAAAGGCAATCGAGCAATGGGCACAAAGTTTATCCAAGGAGGATGCTCAGACTCTTTCCGATAGTATGGAACGCGGTCGTAAGCATATAGAAGAAGCAATACTCGGCAAAGGAGAAAATAAAGATGGCTAAGAAAAAGAAACAAAAAGTAGATGTAGAGTTCTCAGACTACTTGAACGCAATGTTTGGGGAGGGTACTGCACAGCTGTTGGATGCAGATGTACAGGAGGTAGCTCCTGAGGAGTTCATCTCAACAGGGGTATATTCCATTGATCGTCTGCTTGGAGGGGGTTTCAAGCGTGGAATGATCTCCGAGGTTTACGGGGCAGAGGGGTCGGGTAAAACCACTCTCTGCCTGCAAGCTGCAGCGAACGCAACCAAGGCAGGAGAGCGAGTTGTCTTTATCGACTGTGAGATGGCTTTGAACAAAGGTTATGTAAACAGTTTGGGTATTGATAATAAACTCTTTGTTCATGTCCAACCACAGTCTGGAGAAGAGGTGTTTAGCTTGATTACTGCTATACTGGGGAGTGCTGAGGACTTTAACACTGGTTTAATCATTGTAGACTCTGTGGCAGCAATGTCGCCAGAGGCTGATGAAGAAACAAGTCAAATGGCTTCTCACGCTCGGATGATGAGTAAGGGTATGCGTAAACTCGTAAAACATCTTGGAGGTAAGACAGCAATCTTGATGATTAACCAAGAACGGGCAAAGGTTGGAGTAATGTTTGGATCAAACAAAACCACAACGGGCGGTGCAGCATTGCGCTACCAAGCCTGTAGTCGTATGGCGATGGTTCGCATCGGATCAGTAAAGGTCGGTGAAAACATCATCGGACAACGTGTCAAGCTATCTACTGTAAAGAATAAGTTTGCCTCCCCATACCAATCAAAGGAGGTTGAGCTTATCTACGGAGATGGCTTTGATTACCTCAGCGATATTATTGAGATCTGCATCTCCAGAGGTATCATAACCAAAGCCGGTGGATGGTTTTCTGTGCCTTCTGAAGAAAAAGCAATCCAAGGAAAGAACAAGCTTAAGCAGTACTACAAAGAAAACCCTGAACATTTTGAGAGTCTGATACAGGAGATCGACGCACCGGAGAGCCCATGAGGTTAGTATCTTGGGCACACGAACATCTCGATGTATTTCCAATACCTGAGTGGGAAGCTGCTCTAGCTCTCCAAAAAGCAAATCTTAGACAGGTTGTATACGAGCATGTCTCTGAATCATTGTGTTCTTGCGACTTGCGAAAACTATATAATGCTTTTCTTCACATGGAACTTTCGTACAGACGCTACTTCGATCTAACCTCTATTGAGGAAAATGAGCTAGAGGCTCTTATGCTAGATCAGTCACAATTTGGTCGTCAGTATGAGAGCCCTCTTGGAGCAATACTTGAAGCTCAGTACCATAAAGGTTTTCTTGAGATGCTAACTGATGAGTTTGTTCCACACTACCAGAGGATAGCAAGGTCACAAATAATGAAGGGGATATGGAGCGGACAATAAAAATAGAGTGTAAGCACTGTAAGAAAAAAGGTTTCTTAGTAGTCCGTCTACAAGACGGAGAGTGGGAGGTTGTAAAAGACTTAGTAAAGCATAAACGCGGCTGTGATCTTAGACCAGAGCAACCCAAGCATTTCAAGAATAGGAGAAAGTGGCAGAGAGGAGAAGAAAGAGGAAACAGTCTTGTAGGGGCAAAGGAGACAGTCGTCTCTGGCGCCCTCAACCAGGATGGTGATGGAAGAAAACTTAATCAATGGAGAGTAGAAACCAAAACAACAGAAAAAGAATCCTATAGGCTCTATGAACGATTGTGGAATAAGCTACACGAAGGGGCTCTTTCGAATTGTGAAGAGCCTATTTTTTACATCGAGACAGCGAATGCACAGTTTGTGCTAGTACGAAAAGCCCTACAGATAGTAGAAAGTACCGAAGATGTACACGTATCTGGAAAGAGTTTCGTAGTCGATATTAACTTAGCAATCGAACTAAATAATCAAAACGGACACGTTCTGACCAACTGGATTGGAGAACCAGTTGTTATGTTATCAAGAAACTTTAACCCTGAAGGACAATATGAAGAACCAGATAATTAATTACTACAAAGAAAAAGAAGTTCCACTCACAAGTTATGACATCATCGGATCTAAATGCTGGATATTACCAACCTATGCCAGAAAGACTCCTGAGCAGAAGATGGTGCAGCTTACAAATCATTACTATCTCAATAGATACTTTCTTAAGTATATTGAAAACAGTAGCTTGGTAGATACAACAATACACGAACCTATCGAGGTAAATGGTGTTCAGTTAGAAGGAGGGTTTGACATCAGAGGCATCTGGCATCAGTTTACCCCGGTATCTTATCAAGAGTGGGGTCAGTTGATTACAAAGGATCATACGAACAAGCTTGTTTTAAAGAAAGTAGATAGGCTCGTGCTGATTATTGCAAACGCTGTGATCAACGCATTCATCAGAGGCTTAAACACAAATACAGTCTGCTTTATGCTGTATAATCAAAACAATCAGTACTATCGAACTTTTGAAGTACAGGGTGACTTGTCTCCTTTCTTAGGAGAGGCACAGCGCCGACTGGCCAATGCAACTGAACCTAACTGTACTGTTGGTGCAAATGCCTGCGGCTTCTGCCCGTTCACACACAACTGTAAGAAAACAGGGGTAGTTCCTGTAGATTACGGACTGATGAGTGCTCCGAACCGGTTTGATGGTATAGAGATTAAAGAAACTATGGAAGTGGCTGAGGCTGTTCACGCTTATCTTGACGGCTTAAACTACGTTCGTAGTAAGTCTCATGATGATGGGTGGTTTCATCCAAGTGAGATGGCCATTACGCCTTGTGATCGACGGCTGTACTATGCGGTAACCAAAGCTGACAAGGTTGGGAAGATTGTACCTTATCTTAGAACGATCTTTAATGTAGGACATGCTGTGCACGATGTTTTGCAAGATGCAATGACTGATGCTGGTGTACCGATTGAGATACTAGCTGAAGATGTAGATGCAAAGATTCATGGGCGTACAGACGGTGCTGGTGAGGACTACATTGTGGAAATCAAATCAGCAGCTCACAGCTCCTTCAAGAACTATGAGAAAAAGGGACCCTCTGAATCACACCTGCAACAGACATCTGTATACTCAACCCTCTTAGAGAAAAAGGAGGTAAGATTCCAATACTTTAACAAGAACGATGGGCAAATCATGGAGATAATAACGCCCCACAATCCAGCAGAGTACGCTTTCTTACAAGGGAGAGCGAAAACAGTATTAGCACATGTAAAAGCCAATACACCACCAGCGCAACTAGAAAAGTATGGCAGAACCTGTAAAGACTGTCCCTATGAACATATCTGTAGAGTGTAACTATGAAAGTATATAAAACTGATGAACACGATCACTTTCAAAGACGAATATATGTCGATGAACGTGGTCGAAAATACGTAGATGTTAATCTTAATGACGAAAACCCAAGTATTCACGCTACAAGCAGAAGCGGAGAGCCTGAGTACGAAGTAGAAGTGGAGATAGTAAAATGAGTAATAGCATTCAAAAGATTCTAGAGCATTACGACAAGGTTGAGGCCAATATACTCTCCGAGCTGGAAAAGATTGGGATTTCAGCGCACACACCTGAAGTAATTGTTCCAGAGGGATTAGAAAGCCTGATTACCTTCAAAGGTAAGGATCCATTTGTAGGAGATTTAACTACAGCGTCCGATCAACAAATCGGTATGCTAATGAGCTTCTTTACAAACTGGACACTATACGTCCATACAGAAGAAGAACGTCTCTCTAGACGCAAGGACATTCGAAAGGAGAAGCTGAATCGCCTGGTGACTGCCTTAAAGAAGTTTCTGAAGACAGAGAAGGGTGTTAAGTCAGCAGACCTTACAATGGAAGTTGAATCCTACCAACTGGACGAGGACGAGCTGCCGGTATTTGTCAAAGCACACGCCTCATGGTTGGAGGTAGATCTGCTTCACGGTGCTGTTGAGCAAAGACATAAAGATTTGCGAACCGTTCTTAACGCTATCTCTCGTGAGCAATCACGTAGGGCTTCTGAGTTCAAGAATGGTACACGCACTGAAAACATGTCAAAGAGCTATAAGCCCAGTGGAGGTAGCAGTCGATGGTAGAAATAACCTGGGATTCTATCCCACCATCGGTTAATAAACTATACTTCAATAGGCAGGGTCGCAGAATCCTGTCTGCTGAAGGTAGGGCATGGAAAAACCGTTTCGTTCAACAGCGAGGCGGTTTATCTATCATGGAAGCCGAGATTGCGTTTGAGCCTGAAGATCGCTTTTGTTTAGAGCTTACATTCTTTTTCCCCAAGTACCAGATCTATTCAAAGGGCTGGGGGAAGGATAAAAGATGTAAGTCTCCTTTTAAGAGAATGGACGTTTCAAACTTAATAAAACTTGCGGAGGATGCTTTATCAGAGTTGTTAGGACTAGATGACCGAGCAAACTTCAAAGTAATTGCCGAAAAGAAAGTATGTGAGGAGGAAAATGCATGGATGAAAATGAAATTATCCAAGATATCAAACGAAGACTAGGGCTATTGGAAGCAGCTGTATTTGCTGAGCCTGCAGCCAGCTTACCTGAAGAGAGGTTTGTAGAAAAGAAAAGTAAAAAGAAGAAAACAATAAAACCAGAAAAGATACAAGGGTATATTTCCCAGAATGATGTTTCTAAGACGGAGTTGGTACTACTTGCAAAGTCTATGGGTATCAAGGTATCTAGCATTCTGAGCAAAGCGGAACTTATTGATATTATCCTAGGAGGAGAACACACAGAGGAAGATCCTGTAAAAGAGATTCGAGATCGTACTGAGATGTTCATCGGTGAAAACAATGTAGCAATCAGTACGATGAAGTGTGACTTGAAGTGTCAGGAATGCCCTGAAGCTAGAGTTATGCTTTGTCACTATTACAACAACAAAACAGTAGAACAGTACTTTGATCAATAGGAGAGATCATGACACAGAAAAGAGTACAAAAGAGTTTAGTAGAACAATTCTTCTATACATTCATGAACAAGGGCATAATAATTGAATGGGAAGAGCGCCTTGGCGAGAACTACCAGAAAGAGTACGACCCTGCTGGTCGTTACTCGGAGGATACGGTCTTTAACGAGCAGTTTTTAAGATCGTTAGGAATGCGAGAGTTACAAAGACTTAATCGCAGTATTAGTGGAAGCTCTATTCCCCAGGGTGGTAATAAAGAGTTCGCCATAGAAGAAATAATGGCAAAGATTGGAGTTCAAAATGTGGTTGAAGAGCGCCCTAGTGTGGGCACTGAAGTGTATAGTGAAGGGAATAATGATGGCGATAATTCAGAATTGGTGATTCCTTTCGATCCTATGTCTGAGTTTGTCTTGAACAGTGAGAATACCGTAACAGGTATGATACTCGCAAAACTAGATCAGTTACAATCAAAATTGGGTATCGTGATAGAAATGCTTTCCAGCCCTATCTTTGCTGCGCAGAGTGTTGGGGTAGATCAAGTAGATCTTAAGATCCCTGTTGCGGCCAAACTCTCTACTGCAGACATTAAGTTATTAAGTATCGAAGACCTAAGAAAGTTTGCAGAACAGCTAGGCTTGCCCAACGCTCAGTACCACACTGTGCTTAGAGAATCAGTACTAAAAGAGCATGCCCGTCTGCACCGTATTGTCGAGGTGTCCGATAAGTTCTTGATTTCAACAGCCCGTGCAGAGAAGGCATTATTAATGTCAGAACAAACAGGTGTTTCACTGGAAAAAGCCGTACAGGTTTGTTAGGAGGTAGTATGGAAGAAGTACACATTGTTATTGAAAATAGAATACCCGAAGACGGAGAACAGTATCAACAGATATGTGGAGTTTTTATTGATAAAGATAAGGCACAACAACATATCAAAGAGTGCTTAATTCAATATATTGATGAGCATGAGTTAGATCAATTGCCTAATGGCGGAGACCCAAATAGCGGTGATACAAACTGGAATGCACTAGCTAGAAGAGGTACAAAGCAAATGAGTATTAAACAACTCAAGGTGGTTGTAGAAAATTCCCCAGGGCTTATTTGGACAAAGCCACGGTGGTCTATACTAACAATGAATGTAACTTAAATAAAAATGCACCCGTAGCTCAGTTGGATAGAGCATCCGCCTTCTAAGCGGACGGTCGTAGGTTCGAATCCTACCGGGTGTACATTTTAATGGAGAATAGGATGACAGATGAACAGGAGTTTATAGAAGCAAAACAAGATAGAGAAAAGTATGAACAGTTTATACAAAAGTTTCTGCCAATAACTAGAAAATACGCAGGTAAGTTTGCGCGCTATGGAGACTATGAAGACCTTTGTCAAGAAGGTGCGATTGGTCTCCTTATTGCATTTGAAAAGTTCGACATAGAAAAGGGAGTATCTTTTAACCACTATTGCAGATACTGGGTAAGGAATAGAATACAAGAATTCCTATGGAAAAAATCACTGGTAAGGATTACGAGAGAAGCTTTCTTAAATGGTGACATACCAAAATCCTCTGGTGATGAACCCTTAATGTTTCAAGAGTCTATGATGATGTCTGCCTTTGAAATCCTTGTGGATAAGGAGCTCGCAATAACGGTTAGGATGGTACTTACAAAACTGGGAGAAAGAGAGCAAAAAATTCTGAAAATGTATTTTGGAATAGAAGAAGACCCGAAAACATACCAAGCCATAGGAGACCTTCTGGGGTACAGTAAGCAAAGAATACAGCAGATAGTACGAAAGGCATTGGATGCAATCACAAAAAGTTTAGAAAGAGAAATAGAATGGAAATCATAAAAAAGATTCATGAAAAGATTAAAGAGCCGCCTCCATACTTAAACTACAATGAATGGACGATATATCTTGATGATGTGTGTCACGAGTTTGGCTACAGCCTTGTACATGTAGAAGACGCAACTATTGGAATACGCAGAAAAGGCTGTAAAGATTACGTTATCGTGTTCCCCGGATCTGACATATCGTACGGGCAGGAGGTTATTGAAAGGATGGCAGGAGATCATCTAACAGTCATAGACCATGTAAACGACCTTAAGTATGTCACGGTTAAAGTTAATGGAGACTTTCCGTTTGTTGTATCTGATCCCCACGAATCACTATCATGCAATCACTCACCGGATAACCCTTTAATTTGTTTCTTTGCTAACAAGTATCCATCTGAATACGTAGATAAAGTGTTTGGATACACTGCAGATTTACAAAACATTGTCAACTCAATCATCACATCCTTGGGGAAAGCGTGAAAGAGCATATATATAATGATAACATTGGGTTTGTTGAATATGTGAACCACATGGGAGATGACCTTTCTGTGGTTAACTCTGCAAGGGTAAGCTTCGGAAAACATAAAGATGAACTTGATGAGAAAGATAAAAAACTTATTAAGTATCTAATCAAAAATAGACACACATCTACTTTGGAGCATTGCACGGTTACATTCAGGTTTAAGGTTCCGTTGTTTGTCCGCTCACAGCATCATCGTCATCGTACTTGGTCATACAATGAGGTGTCTAGAAGGTACACTTCGGAGAACATTCAATTCTATACTCCAGAGACTTTTTACAAACAACACAAAGTTAATAGACAAGCTTCAGCAGAAGCCTCAGTAGAAAAGCAAGAGCTGAACATCTATGTCTTTGAGGCTGCTTACCGCTCTGGGTATGCTGCATACAGAGAGCTTATTAGAAACGGAGTAAGTAGAGAACAGGCCAGGATGATCTTACCGCAAAATCTGTACACAGAATATTATGGTACAGTAAACTTAAGCAACTTACTAAAGTTTATTGACCTTAGGCTGGATTCTCATGCTCAGTATGAGATTCAAGTAGTTGCGCAAGCGTGTTTAAACATAGCAGCAGGCCTGTTTCCAGAAACGGTAAAGGCTTGGAAGGAAATAAAGGAATGATCATGAGTTACCTAGAAGATCTCATATTTATTACAACCAATGGTATTGATATATCATTATTAGAAGATGAAGATTGTGAGATTTTAGACAAGCTTCTACAGTATTTACTAGAGAATCTTCCAGAGAACATGTTTGCATTCCATACAGAAGGTAGAGTGAGTTATGACTGTAATAATATTGATGGGGACATCAGTGCACTTATTGAAAGGCACCCTGAAATCAAAGGCGTCCGGAGGGTTGTCTTTGTTAAAGAAAACAGCGAAATCATTGATAAAGAGAAAGCGGCAGAGTTTATAAGAAGATCCGCTAACTTCTTTGGACAAGAACTGATGGAGCAGTTACAATAAAAAGTCGCTGCTCATTAATAAAGGGGGTCGTCCTTGCCCCCTTTATTTTTTTCGCTTAGATTGGGTACTCAACTACAACAGTAACTCTAAGGATTGGCTCTGAAATGCTTGATGGTGTTGCTGTCAAATTAGAACTTAGTCTAGACGTTGCACTCTCACTAGATGACGAGGATACCAGTTCCGGATCAATAAAATGGATTAAAAATCCTTCACCCTCAAGAATCTCTACTTCAGTAAATTCCATTTCAACAACTCGACCTGCATATGATTCACTCCACGTTGTTGTTCCATCTGTTCCATCGCCTCCAAGATCGAATATGGACCCGTATAGTGTCTTAGAAGAAGCTTCAAGACTTACAGATACGTCTGCTCCAGCACCTAAGAATCCTCCTCTAGCATCATCTGTCTGGTTGTATGATACTTTATAAATATTTAACTGTACTGAAGCAGCTAAAGGGCACTCCCATCCAGATCCTGCTATATTTCCAATACCTGGATAGTTGTTTGTAGAGTATACCAAAGCATCGTCATCAGTATAGTTTCCAAAGTTAGTGTCACTAGAAAAGAACATCTTCTTAATAATACAGTTCCTAGGAGCTACCCAGATTGCTCCTAATCTGTCGTCGGCTCCTGTCAAACCCCACGTTGATAGATTGGTGTACACCGCTGTTCCGAATGTAGCGGTAGTTTTACCCTCATCAGATCCACGAAGTGGACCATCCAACGTGGGGATACCGGATCCATTACTTGTTGCCGCACTTCTCGCTTTACATACAAGCGTAAGCGACTCAGATCGGGGTCTCTCAGAGTTGATTGTCACCTCGTGCTCAACCCCAGAGTTTGTATCAATGTCAAAATCCCCTGATGAAGATACCGTAAAAGTCGTAAAGTTTACTGAGTTATAGCTTAATTTAAGCTGAGTGCTTGTGTTAAACACTTCAAGAGCGGCATCTGGATCTGAAACACCCAATCCCACAAATCCATTACTTAAGATTCTCATACGCTCTTGAACTGCGGTTCCCCCTCCTGGAGAAGTCCCGAAACGCATGTGGGAAGGCATATCATCCGAAACAGCGGCTACCGTACCTGTATCTGTAGAAACATAGATGTACCCGCCTGTTTCATAAGAGGCCGAGCTTGCATTATATCCTTTTGCGGACAACTGTAAAAGATAGTCACTTGCATCGGCGCTTGTGGGTGCGCCGATAGTACCGTGGGCGTGCTGAGAGGTAATCTGAGGAAACGTTGTACTATTGTTAAAGTTACTAATAGTAAAAAATGCAGAAGCATCTTCCAACTCTAAGCCAGAATGCGTAACGTCAGAAGTAGTACTCAGATCTTGATCAATGGTACAGTTGCTTGTAATTGAGACTACACCGGTGCTGCTAAAGTTTGCACCAAAAGATACCGCATTACCTGTACCAAGAGCCAGAGTGCTATTGTCTGCTGTAATTGTTGATGTAGAGTCAAGATCAATAGAGCAATTGGCTTCGAGGTCAATTGATGCTTGATTTAAGCTAATAGAAGACGGGCTACCGGACGTTCCCAATAAATAAAGACTACCGTTCTCCTGTAACTGCAATGTTGTCCCAGCATCTTGGGAGTACGTACCTTGGAGAGAGAAAGAGGTTGCATTGAAAGTATACGTAGATGCTGCCCCTTTAAGTTGCAATGTTCTATCAGCATTTCCAGTATCTAGTGTGAGTGTTCTGTTTGCCGAAAAGTTAGAATCACTATTCGACACAATATCAAGATAAAAAGAGGTACTGTCATCAACCAAACGCACTAACTGCTGCTGAAAGTTAAATAGATCTACAGTTGTCCCCGTGCTGGCTGTGCTTGTTCCAACTAGTTTAAGTCCGTTCCAGAAATAGACATTATTACCTGATCTGGCGCAGATCATAACTCTTAATACATCAGAGTCTGCAAAGTCAGTGCTATTCAAACTTTGAACTTCAACAGATCCATCAGAACTGTTAATAAACAGGGCGTATCCATCTTGAAGCTCATCTGCATCCCCTGCTGAATACACATCCCCTGCTAAGGTTTGACTAATACTCGGTCCTGTGATCGTTAGAGATGGTAGTGTTAACTCATAGTCACCTGATACCGCTCCATCTTTAATCCAGCTTACATTTCCAGATCCTGAGATACTAATGTTGTTCAGAGCTTGGGTACTACTATTTAAACTATAGAAACGATTATGCTTCTTCCCTGGATAAAAAGTTCTATCTTGATGGATGATCTCTTGACTTCCTAGCATCCAAACAATATTCCCTGCAGAGTTCTTGTAGAATACAGGAAGGATCTTCATGCGATCACTACCTTGAAGTGCGGTTTCAAAGTCGGCATTTGTTGCTGTAGCAATAGAAACTGTAGTAGTGCCTGTAGGATCCATAGGAAGGATTACATATCCCCAGTCTACGGACGCAGTGGCTTGTGTAAAAGCCAGAATACTGTAGCTAATCTTTCCTGAAGGGGCAGCGGCAATTTGCCCTGCTGCAACTAAGTTTACTCTTACCTCAATAGAGGCACTGGTCACTAGGTTTGTGCCATTCCAAGTGACCGTAGTGGTGTTTGCGGCATCTACTACTGCGGTTTTGAGGAGCATCATTTGGTCAAGCAAAGAATCCATGCCATGTGCAAGTCTTGCCAGCGGTCTGTTGGTACCTTCGATCTTACTACCAGAGTTTGACCCATGCATATTGGTAGGCTCACCAGTCTGCAACCTCTCTAACGTCTGGATAAAGTCTAGGTTTTCATACATCTCTGCAAATGTACGATAAAGAGTTACGTAATCTGTTCTTGTATTTGTAGTTGGCATATTAGAACCTTATTGTCCAGCGGATTTCTAGAGTGAATTCTGATGTTTTAGTAAACGGTGTAAATGTCTTTCTTGCAAAGAAGTGCTTATCCGAGTTGCCGTCTGCTGAAGTGATCAAGCAGATTTCAGATAACTGTTGGCCATTAAGCTCGGCTGAAGTCCATTCCCCAATGAAGGTTACATCGGTAGCTGTAGTAGCAAGAACACTTCCGGCTCCCGTATTCATAGAAACAGTCTTTCTAGCATTGGGCTCTGTTGATCCTGAATAGTTCTCGATACCAACATAATTGCTGCTGCCATCTTCATTATCGTACCCAATAGGAGTAGCTAACCCTTTATCGCTTGCTCCCTCAGGAGTATTCCCGATGCCAAACTCCATAAACTTGATATAAACACCAGTAGACCCCCCGTTCACATTCTGTAAAGACTCAGAGCCATAGTCAGAATCATTTGGATCAATCAATAAGCGTCTCATTACATCTGTCCCAGATCGGTAGGCAGGATAACCTGATCCAGCTAAAAGGAACGATGTCACAATATTACGACTCTTAATTTTTTTTCGCACTACCCCAGTCTCAGCGCATCGAAGTAGAATCTCAACATCATTCTTTGGCTTAAACAAGTCTACTACATCGTTCCCAAACTTTCGAAGAGAGATAATGTATTGTTTAATTTGATTTAGTATTCTTCTCATTTGATTTTTCCTCTTTTGGCTGAGTCTTAACTGGTTTTTTTATAATCAGAATACCAGTTTTTGGCTTCAAAAAGTCTAACATATTTATCCCTACGGTGCCGCTTCAACAATAGTATAACTGATTGTACCATCTTCCTTACTACCAGACGTAGCAACCACCACTTCTGTAGAGTTATACTGTGCTCCAGCAGTGCTGTGTACATCAAAGATTTCTGACATACCTTTCTTACTGGCTATGTTATTTGTTGTGTGCTGAGTCGTCTGGGTTAGGCTGTTGTCCTGCTGAAGCGGATGCGCAAAGTCTACAGGACATAGTTGATAGCTGTTTGTATTACTGAAAGAGCTAACAATCGAACTGTGAGAAGAACCTTTCCAGATACGTACCTCAATCTCATACTCGTTTGGATTAGCTGTTGCTGTATGTTCTCCATCCGTTACTTCCAATATTACGTCAACTTCATCCGCAGTGCTATCCCAGTCTGGAGTTTCTTGGATAGCGAGCAGGAACATCCCAGTAACAATTCTTTCATCGGATCTTGCTGAGTCGTCCGGGTCGTAATCCCCGGTGTAAGACCCTACGTTCCCTGCGTACTTAAAAGTTAAAGTAAAAGGGGATGATCCCGTGCTTAAAGTACCAATGGCAATCCCAGCTGCAGTATCTGGATGCGTAATGTGTATAAGACCACTATTTACAGTAGTTTGAGTTCCAATATCTGTGGACAGTGAGGGGGTAATCTGTGGATTCGTAGCGGAGTAAGATCCTGTAATCGAAGTTACTCTATGCCAGGAGAACCCCATATAGTGAGGATCTGGACTAATACTAGAGTTGGCTAGGGTTTCTGTGGTAAAGACTACTTCATCTTCACTTTGGGTAGTGCCCGTAGCATCTTCTGCGGTTAACCCATTTCTGGCAGAGCTGTTGGGAAGCAGAGGAAATGCAATCCAATCTCCCACTTTCAGTGTCCAGTACAGAGATGTATGTATTGTTATCTCGTCCCTGTTTGCTGAGTCTGTAGTGATTGAAAAAGTTTCGTAGTTATAGAATCGATTATAAGCTGTATAGTCAATCTGCGAACCAACAGAAGGGAATGTGATTGTGCCATCCTGCGTTGGTGGGTAACTTATTCCTACTGGTTGGTAAACTGCAGTTACACTGGCAGAGTTTGAACTATGGCTGAAGTCAGAGCCGAAGTATAGTGTAGTATTTTCGTTAGGGCAATACTCTTCGAAGTAATCGTAGTAGATTGCTAAAAAGTCTGGGTGCACCATTGTTGCAAGATACTTTGTTGGACCATCCGGGTCATAAGCTGCAGGAACAGCGGTATTTAAAACAAAAGTAGAAGCATTCGTAACACTGGACACCTTTACAGCAGTAGCAGTATTCTTGTATGCTATCCATGAGATACTTGTATATGTGTCGTTAGTGGCCGTTGGCCTATTTACAAACGCATGCGTAAGTTCAATTCTATCTGAACCTGCACCAAATGTTTGCGCTACCATAAAAGAGCCATTGTCACTCGGACTGTCCGTATCTGGAGTTCCATCACTATCAGAGTCAATCTGCAGCCCTTTTAAAACAATAACATCACCCTCGGCTATATCATCAAAGTCTCCAGCAGATCCTACAAGTAGATTTGAGTATTGAGTTGCGGAGGCTCCTGTCCCTTCATAATAAGGCTGTAATATAACAAACAGCTCTTGCGTTCCTGTAAGACTTGACAGGGTTGGGGAAATCTCTGCTGCAAAATCTGTTGTCTCTCCATACACATCTGCAGTACCAGATGCATTAGCGCTGCCACTGGTCAGCTCGACTACTCCAGTTAGGAACTCTCTCAGAGTATTGTCACCGTGCACAGAGGAAAGCTCGGAGTGGTTAAAGTCTCTTGAAACAACAAGAACTGCAGAGGGGACACCGTCCTGTGAAGAGTTGATACTTGATAGGCCCCCAGACGGGAGAAAATCATCAGTAAACTGATCGTAAGCATAGTCGAAGTCGTGTCGATCTACATAGAATCTGTGATCATATCTAGGTTGTGGAAACGAGCAGAAGGGGTCAACGAGACTTTGTGTGATATCGATGATAAAATCCTCTTCAACAATTTCTTCATCTACTACAGAGAGAATACCACGAACAATCTTTTTCTTAAATGTGGGCTTGATTCTCTCTACAAACTTAGAGGCTTCAGGAAGTTTAACTGGGTCAATCTTAATTAAGTCAAAGTCCAACAAGATTGTGTGGTACTTCTCAATCTCTGTTATTCCAATGGATTGAATATCTTGTGGAGATGAGATATAGTCGTGAAAGCCAGTACCATCAGCTAGCAGCTGAAACTGCTCTACACTATCCCCTACACTTAATGAGGTACCTGCTCTCTTCGGATAGTAGTATGTATAGTCTGTGGATCCACTTGTAACTACAATCTGCCCTTGTTCTGTTGAATAAGAAGCATTGATTGTCTTTACAGTCCCTGCGTACTCTGTGATAGGCAATCCCAAGTAGAGACCAAACCCTGAGCTAAGCGCCTGAACTGTCGGACCTTTGTACAAAGCAAAAAGAAGTGCTCTAATTTTTGCTCTATAATCAGCTGTCGAAGCCTCTTTCTCTAGACCTAGTAGATTTCCAAAGTTATCGTATAAAGTATTTTCATCGAAAGCAATGTATTCTGCGTAGTAAGTATTTCTATTGGCTTCTGTGAATAGGATCCGGCTGCCAGATAATGTGTAGTCTGTACCGAATACTAACTTTCCAGTCTGGTTGGTAATATTCGGACGAATACTTGGTAGGTATGCAATGGTATCAGAAAGAACAGGCCATGAGTAATCCCAATCATACACTCGCATACTGGCCAGTGGGATTGGGTAGTTTGCACTACCATTAAATCCGACAAGCCCAAAGGCATTTGCAGTAAATCTATAGTCTGCTGCTATACCTGCAATATCTAATGTAAGGGTAACCTTTGAATCTAGGATTCCATCTCCGTCGATGTCTAAAAGAAGGTCGCTGTAACCAATAACACTAACAATATCAGGTATATACCCATTTGGGTACTGCGATGTGGCTTCAACTGCATTTACTGAAATAATCGCAGCTTCAAGCTCAATCTCACCTGTCGTACTATTTATAGAAACAATCTTTGACTTTCTAGATAGAATTGTATCAGCAACTCCATCTCCATCTGTATCTACATAAGTATTAGAGTATACTTGAACCTCATCGCCTACTTCGAATGAAGACGATAGTGCTCCAGAGGGGAATTTAAAGGTCTTTGTAAAAAGATCTGACCCTCCTGTTGGTAAAGCCTCTTCTCCGGCTTTTCTTATGATGAGATTCGACACGGTAATGCCAGATAAGCCCTCTACCGTGAGTACTCCTGTACTAGTTAATGTTCCAGCGTATTCGCTGCCATTAACTACAAAAACAGGAATCGACAACCCCTGGAAGGTAATACCCGTAACTGATGAACTAAATATTCCTTGAGCGTCAAAAGTTCCTCCCGCTAGGTTGTTGAAGTGCGGGAATAGGGTAGCCCCATATTCTTCTAGTGTTGTCGTTAGAATTCGTTGTTGCTTATTGTATATTGTCTTGAGCTTATATCTTTTATCTTTATCAAGGTTGTAGGATGCGTCTACAAGCTCACTGCGATTGCCATCTTTATCGATAAAGCAAAGATATACATTACGATTTGGTGTACTGCTTGATCTAATGCCTGCAAGGATAGCGTTTGTTGGCTGCGTTTCAAGCGTTGATATGTAGCCACTCAAAAATGCTGAGTTCTTTGAAAGGGCTGAGGGTTGTTGAAACTCTATGTCCCAGGATAAGGATGTATCTTCTTTTACAGAGTCTTCATACACCTCCCCATAGAATACGAAGTCACTGCGCTGACCGGTGGTTGTGTTACTGAGAGATACTTCAAGGTAATCATGCCCATCCTCTTTACTATATACACCCTCGGAAAGACTGCTTACAACCTTTGCAGAAGCCTCTGCCTGCACCGTGTAAGTCTTCTCCAGATCCAGAGGCTTGTTAAAGTCTAGTATCTGCCACTTTCTCTGAAAGTACCTGTTTATTTCTTGTGAGGAGGAGTTGAAGGATATCTGATAAAGGTTTAGTATTTCTGCTGATAGTAGGAGACGCATGCCCGTCCATACGGACTCAAGGATCTCTTTATTTTGCAGGAAGTCTTTATAGAAAGATGGTATCGTTTCCCAAAGCCGGTCTGCCGGCTCTAACAGCTCAGTGTCCGCATTATTAAACTCAACAGGAACATAGTCTACAGAGCCAACTGATACTGTAGATCTTTTGAAAGTAAAACCACTAGCAGATGTTCCTAATAAGACTGGCATTTATACCTCAGTACCGGAAGGGTTGGAGTACCCATCCATAATGATTGGCTCCTCAGCTGCGAATGCTGAAGAGGATTGCTCTTTAAAGACAGCGCAAGATAGAGTAACCCCTTCCTTAGAAATCTCAACGACGTAGGATGAATTGTCTGTAGATTTAAGGCCGCCAGTAAATAAATTACCAGATAGCGGGTCAATAGCAAGCCCTTTCCCTAAAGCATTGATACCTTCGCTATCTGTAATTGATGCGGCGATCTCACTTGCAGTAGTGATAGACTGTAGAGCATTGGAACCGACTGAGGATATTTTAATAGAAAGAATCTCATCGCTAAATAAAACAAAAGCTTGGTCTAAGTCTTCTGCAAACCCTTTGTACTCTACAATAGACTTGGTAGAGTAGCCAGTGACAACACTCCCAGACTCAGTAAATAAGTCGTACTCTACACCTGATGAGTGGTCTATGATACTTGCAGCTGTAGACTTATGAATTTTATAAAAGGAAGAAGATACTAAGTAAGAGCCGTCAGTCTGTATTCTAACAAAAGGAACAGGTCTAAGAACTTCATAACTATTCTGTGTTTCAAGATCGTTTTTAACGTCTAAGTAATCATTAGTTACAGATGCGTTCTTCCAACCAGGCACGTCCTTTGACAATGCCTCATACCGTTCATGGTCTGTGATTGTTTTTAATCTATAGCTAGTTTGGCCTGAGCTGACGATCTCATCCAAGGTAAAGTAAGAAGTGTTGGTGGCACCAGTAATCTTTATGACGTCCCCATAAACAATTCCTAGAGAGTCATAGTTATTTGTAGCGTCGTAAAGAGACCAGACAGATGTAATACCACTTGATAATTGTACGATATCCGACAGTGCTACGTTTGCAGAATTGATAGTCAAAGTCTGAGAAGCAGAATGTACTTTATATAGAGGAGCCAGGTAATCAAAACTAGAAACGGTCTCTGTATGTGCTTCCGTATTGATGCCAATAAAGAAGCCTAGACCCCCAATAAGAGCCCTTACATTATTGCCTACATAGTTTACGTCTAGATCGTACACCTGCCCTGATGGATAAATATCTGTGATATATGAAGCTAAGTCGTGATCTTCGGACAACGTCCCGTATGCATTTGTTCTGTTTCTATTATCTATTCCTTCTCTTAAATAGTAAGTACCGTTTGTTCCAATAGTTATGCAGTCCCTACGAAAGTTATAGGTAAGTAAAAAAGAAGATGCATCAGTTTGCGTATTTTGCTGTGCCAAAACACAAAGTACGCCAGCTGCCATTTTTGCTTTGATAATCTTTGTAGCAGACATAGAAGGTAAAGTGCTGATGTTGAACTTCATCCAAAGATCCATTGTAACACTATCAATAATGGTTACTTCAGTCTCACTGTATAGAACAAACACACTATCAGGAAAACTATCTTGGTCGCTTCGTGTCGCTGAGTCTCTTGAAGGATTAACATCGTCATCGCCTTCCTCTGCCCAGCTTGCTCTAAGAGAGTTGTTCAGAACTCCGTTTGTATAGTAGTAACCATTTACAGCAAAGCCTGTATAGGTAGAGTCTGGAGTATAAAAGCTAGTAGAGGTGGCGTCGAAGAAGTGCCCTCCAATCGCGTTACCAGAGTAGTAACTCTCACCAGAAGAATCTACAGAACTATTATTGATATCTAGTGTTGTCACTTCTTACCCTTTTTATTTTTTAAATAGTCTCTAACCTTCTCAGTTCCTTTATAGCCACCGTACCCGTAAGCGCCCACGGCTGCGACATCCCCAGCCATCCCCGCTAGATTTCTGCGTATTCTCAGATTATCTTGCTCCAGGTCAGCTTTTAGAAACTTCCTAATCGTCTCAGGTGTTTCATCGACACTTTTAGCAAGAGAATTTATGGTATTACCCTTCGGAAACCCTATGTACTCAAACTGAATTGGATCCGTGTCCTTGCCTTTTAGCACTTTTTTAATATTTCTTCTTTCAGTAATATCTTTACGTAACGTATTAAGATCCTTAGGAAGTTCCCTTTTACGCAGCTTAAATCTGCGCACCGGGTACACGATATTACGGACTGCCTCATTGGCGCCATAAGTTAAAGCGTCTCTAAGATTATTAAACCCTTCGCCCACTCTACTTTTAACATTAGCCCTTTTTTCAAGATGATATCTGATGGTTTCTCTATGCATATTCATTACGTCTCCATAGTAAAGTTAATAGACTGTTGTCCAGCATTTGTTGTTATTGTAAAGAAACGCTCAAGCTCAGATAGGGTAGACTTTGTTGTTACCCTTTCACCACTTACACGTCTTTCTTGTGAGTATCTTATCACATATAAGGATAGCGGGAGTGAGATATAGGTACTTCCACTTGCATATAGATAGTTTATTAGGTCGGACAGCTCCAAGGTCTTAGTAGCCTCAAGAGATTGAAGATATGTTTTTAAGAGTGCCGTGCCAGACAGAGAGCTGAGACCTTTTCCTGTTATAGAACCAAAGGCGACTGCTGGCAAGAAGGGCTTAACCAACATGTCTTCTCCTACAATTCTATTCTCATCCTTATCTACAAACTCTTGGATGGAAGCAACCGTAACTCCACTGGTGTAAGTGACCTTCATGGCATAACTTACAGTTGTGTCTGACAGATCTCGAGTACTGGACGTGGCGGTATTTGAGGTACTAATCAAAGTAACAAAGTTAGACAGAATTAAGAAAGGCTCCTCTTTCGTAGAGTAGGCATAGCCTCGTGTTCTACTTCGGAGTTTGTATCCTTCCAGGTAGAAGTCGTGATTATCCCCATCAAGTCCGTCGCGGTACGGAATGTAAGCATCTGTACCTGTTCCATTGTACTCATTTACATGCCGCTCTAATGTAAGCTCAGATGAGGAAGATATATTACTCTCTGTAGCATTAGAGTTAAGACAGTAAGCGTCAAACTCTGCATAGTAGAGATTATACTCTGAGCTATAAGTTAAGTTCTCACCAAGAACACCTTGATATAAAGAGAAACTTTCAGCCCCAGTTCCTGTAAACTCTGGAATAGTGTCATCCTCAGCTCGTACTCTACACTCATAGTAAGGGCCACCGGCAGAGTAATTATTAGATTTTGTTCCTGTGACTTCTTCTACAGATATGATCTGCATTAGCTGAAAGCGTCGATTACCCGAAGAGCCAGCATTCCATACCCACATCCCTGCTTTAGGATTTACAGCATAGCTAATACTTCTATCGATGTAGAAGTAGTTCCCATTTGCTACCCCGGTTGTACCAGTATCAGACGAAGGAGATGTATTCAGAATACCAGAATAGGTGTTTGACCATGTCCAGGGGTCTGTCTGGGTTGAATCTTTATGAACAGGTTGAATACCATACTTGTAGATTCCGTTCTTATAGATTGGACCAGTATATCTTTGGCCAGTCTTGGTATCCTTATGGTTTCCGTTTCTTTCAATGGAAAGTGCATTGTAGCTTGCAGCTGCGCCATCTGTTGTGCTTTGCGCAGTTGGGATGGCTAGGATGTTTACCTTATCACGAGCATAAACGCGAAGCTTCCCAGTTGCAATACCAGATCCCCCATCTCCACCAGTGAAGCCTGATGGAGCAGTTACCTCTAAAACTTCTGCTAAGGCAATCTTTCCAAGGTCTGAATACGCACCACTTCCTGCTCCAAGCTGGACCGTAGCAATATCAAAAACAGGAAGAACAATATTCCCTGCTGAGGAGGCATCAACGATTTGAACCACATTCTCAGTTTTAGCGACATTCCCAGAGGCGTTTGTTACTGGAGCCAAAGACAGATCTCCAGGTATCGGCGCAGCCGGAGTAGTAGGTGAAGAGTAGCTTACAGCAGTGAGTCCGTTTGCATCCAGTGCAGACAGTCTGTGAAGAGGAATTCTAATAGAGCCATCGGCGGATGTTCTTCTAATCTCATACTTAATAGATGACTGGATAGACGGAAGAGCCGTACTTAATACAACAGAGCCTGAGGAGACAGATGTAATTGTGTACGAGGCTGTATCAACATATAGAACGTCCCCAGCTTGAATACCCCGAGTGTCAAAGTAGCCAGTTGTATCGTAGAAGGTCTGAGGGGCTGAGGATGAGATAACGTACCCAGATTGCCCTGAGATTAGCAAAACACCTTGGTCTGTTAAGTTTGATACAGACAAAGACTTACTCACCTGACCAGTTGAGTTTCCATCGTATACATAAACATCCGTCTTACCGCCAACGTGTATTCCACCAGAAGGTATATCCTTACTGTCTTGAGTATACACACCTCCAGGAACGTTACTCACGGTGGCTGGTCCATCCACTAAGTCCCTAAGCATATCTGCTTCGCCAAACCCAACAGTGTGTACATCGGATACGCCAGAGAAGTTTGTCGTTAGGACAAGATTAATCCCACTCTTTGTTACAAGATTTTGTACCGTGATAGAATCCTTAGCTCTCTTAATGGCTTCCGTATTCGACTCACTGTCCTTCCCACCTGTGAAGCTAGTAATATTTTCTACTGCAGAAGCTGACGGGATGCCTTCAACAGCGTTGATTCGCGCTGTGGGTATATTGTATTCAGTACCGACAGCTGTTGCCGTAGCAAGAATATCTACGTAAAAGCGGCTACCAGATACATTAAAAGAAACCTGAGAAGCAGTGTAGATTGCAGTAGATGAAGGCACATACTCAAGACCAGAGGATGTAGTAAATACAGCACCCGAAGTATTCACATCTACAGGGGTATTGAAGTAAACACGAACCGTTCCTGTAGCAAACCCACCAGTGACCTTCTCCAAGAAAAAGTTAGAAAGTAATGCATTAAGTTCATCGTTTGTTAATGACTCTGGGTTGCTAAAAGACTGAGTTTGACGAATCGAGTCAATCTCTCTTTTAATCGGCTCGAGCATCGTAGACATTGGACGTATTACAAGATCACGTATTCCAGAGAACTCAGAGGTGTCTAGGTCTGTGTGATTTTCCGAGACAAACCCTGCAAGAAAACTTTCCGTCTCCGAGGCTAGAATGTCTCCTCCAATCCTCGTAAGCAAGGGCGACATTACCTTTTGATAAAACTCAGATTCACTACCAGTATCAATCTCTGAGTCATAGGAAGACATGAGCGTTCTAAATAACGCCAGTAGGTTAGTGTCTATAGCCATTGGTTCCCCTTACACAATCATAGGTATCGTAACTGCATCACCTGACAGAGTTCTCATCTGTACAATCATCTCTACTCGATCAGGGCTGTCCTCGTTTATATTAACACTTATCAAACTTAATGACGATAGTTTATCATCAAGCGAAGGCGTTAGGGAGAAGAAGCCTGTAATTGCATTGCTCTGCTTTTTTAAGATGTAACTCTCAGTAGCCTCTAAAACTTCTGTCATTGTTTCAGAAACTTTAATGACTGTGTTGGTTTCTCCCAATAAGCCCATTAGAGATGTACCCTCTCCGAGAGAGAAGCGATTGCTTCGAGCTTTTGATAACATAACCTTTACAACCTGTTGAGATAGCTTTAGTAATCCCTCAACACTCCCTACTTGGTTCTTATTAATATAGAAGTCCATGTCTACTTTCTCATTAGACACCATTGCAGAAGAGCTAACAGAGTATGAAGAAGGTTCCGTGATACTATACCCCTCTACAACATCTCGGAGAGATAATACAACGTCTACTGTATTTTTACCTGAGATTGTATAGTCTACACTCTCCTCTCCGTACAAAACTCTATTGGTGTACTTTGCTAATGGTGTTACGTACAGCTGGATTGTATAACTTTCGTAGTCCGGAGTTGTATACCCATAATCTTTAATTGTGTGCAGGGTCTCTGGTCCGGTGTAAATAAAAACTGAACCGTCATTCATTTTTATACTTTTATAAGCAGCTCCCCTTACAGCAATCGAATCCGTGAAGGCTACAAACTTTATATCCTTTGACATCAATCCTCCAAGGTTCCAATCAGTGATGTATCAGAGATCGTTAAGTCTTGATTCTCAAGATAAAACTCTACAACAGATTCTATCATATTCTTTAATCCGTTTATCTTTTCTATCTCGGTTACCAGTATATTATTCATCCAAGGGAAGGGGATGTCTGCTTGATCGGTGGCGTGGTTTGAGGCGATCTCTCCGTTCAGCTGAAAGATGGCTTTATTACGCTGCTCATCAAAAGAGTTCTGAGATACCCCTACTGCATTTGATCTTGCTCTTAAGGTTTGCGTCGCTTCTGAAAGAACACGTATTGCAAATTCTTCTCCCTCGATCTGAAACTGACCGGTCGAGACTACAGTAGATTCTAACGGATTATAGTTGCTCATAGGTTTCCTCCAAAGGTATTAATAGCTTTAGATAGTTTGCCTGAAAAAGTGGCTTCCTCAAAAGACAGTTCCAGCACTTCCTTAATATTACCCTCTCTCAAAAGGCTTGCAGCTCGATCAAGCCCTTGTTGCTCTAACATCTCTAAGGCGCTACCTACAGCTCCAGTGGTTTGAGGTTGGTATTGATTGATAAGTTCAATAATAGACTCGAACTTATCCTTTAACTCTTGCAGCTTCTTAATAGCAGTTGGAACGGATCCTGACTCGATCTCCCAATCTACAATTAGATAGGTTGAAGAAGTGTTTTTAACTGGGAGGTACAGCTCAACTTCATAACTAGAGCCTTGCTGCTTAATACTTTTAATAAAACTAAATGAGACGTAATTTTTCTGGGCTTGAGTATTATAAAAAGTAATTTTAATTCTTTGCCCAAGCTCAACGGTATCCAGAGATACTGTGCTTGCCCCAAGTTTTATAAAAGGACTCGAAGACTCCCCACTTTCTACAGTTGTAGCGACTGAAGCCACGTAGCTTGGACTCCCCACAGAAGATTCATGGGTCTTTGTATAGTCTGTGCCGCCTTGATCAATTACTTCAGATAAGTAGAGTGTTTCATTTAAGAACGTGTCACTTAACACTACTCTATCTAGTAAGTATCTCAAAAGGACGTAGTGACCGTAGTTCTGGTCACCATCTCTTGACACGGTGTAATACACATCGTTTAGCCCGCTTAAAACACCAGGAGGTGTCAAGGTAAAGTACGCATCGTTATACTGAGAAGCTGCCGCAGACGTGTACGAAACCAGGGTGGCCGGATTTGGGATACCCCACACAGAGAGAAAGTCATCAGCCTGCCCAACCCCAGACGGGGTTTGGTTCGTAAAGAACTTAGTTGTGTTCGACGCAATCTCCAGCACAACTTTAAATGGAACGTTACTCGGAACATACGAGTACACTGCGTCTAAAACTAGCTCAGCCCTTTTAGCAACCTTTCTAATAATAGCAGACTGCCCAGTTTCAAACACAAGAGCCTTACCTACAAGCCGCTCTTCGTCATAAGTTTTAAACCCTTTAGCTAGTTCCGTATTGAACCGATCGAGCACAGAGTTTGCATAAAATGTGGTGGTGAAGGGATTGTCCCCTTTTTGAACCACAAAGAACACAGACTGTGGCACAGACTTAATAGAGATAGGATTCTCTAGCTCAAGAGCTGGGGTATAGTTTGCCATGTCTATGGTAGGAGCTGTCTCAGAATCGATAGATGGTGGTGTAAAGTTTGCATTTGATGCAAACACAACATCTTTAATTGTGTGACGACTACTGCTTGTTACCAACTCCATTCCAGGCTGCGGATAATCCTGTGGAAGACGTAAGTACATAATCTTATCTTTTCCACCAAATAGCTCACCCGTGAACACAGGCTCTGAAGCACTGTATGGATGATCCCCGGGAAGTGAAGTTTCAAGACCATACTTGTGAGCAAGGTATCCCTCTATCAACTGCCGATCAGCCTCGCTTAACGTAGCGTCGAATAGCATCATTTCTGCAATCTGGGCAGAGGTTGCGTTAGCTCCTGTAGAAAGCGCACCAATTGAGATATCATTCGAACCAGGAGAGCCTAAGTTAACTGTAACATCGACAGCACTCAAAGTACCGTTAATAGCCCAGTATCCATACCTCGCTGTGCTAGTAGCACTACCGATTACAATCATCCAAGAGTTTAAAATAATAGAGTTGTCGTCAGAGTCGGAAGACCCATTAGAGGAAACAAAAGACATGCCTGAAACTGTTCCAGAGGCTGGGCTAGAGTTATTCATTAAGCCAAACTGATACTCAGGTGAGCTGTCGCCCTTTGATAGCACATTGGCCAATGTACCATTAGTCTGATACCCAGTAAACTTAACAACCATTGCTAAAGTAGTTCCATCTCCTACCCCCATATCTAAAGTATTGGAATCCGGTACCGTGAGAAAGTTATCGGTGCCATCAAATACTACTGCACTGTATCCATTGATCGCAGAAGTCTGTATGCCTGGCCTATTTCCATCCGTTGCCTGTGCTGCACTATTGGAGTTCCCTGAGATGTCTGTCCAGTCTGTCACAACAGTAACAGACACCGTGTCTGTATAAGTGCTGCTTCCAAAACTTGAAGAAGAGCCAAAAGAAGAGTGGTTCTCAATACCTGACCGAGTGTTCGTTAAATGATTTGAGCCAATCTCATCACCAATCTGAAGATTATTTGTAGTGATACTTGTATTTGAGTCAGATGAGTTACATGCCCAGTACCCTGATAAAGAAGAAGAGTGACTGTGAGAAGACGCTGGATAGTAATTTCCTGAGTTATACAGCTCTGTAACTTGAGAAGATGTTAGGTAATGATCCCAAGCAGCAATCTCATTAAACTCCCATTTATGGCAGTCAGCGGTTTGATTTCCAGAGAGGTTATCATTTGGCGAAAAGAGTATTAGCTGATTTGTATAATTTGAGAACTCTGCAAAACCTCCTATCTTAAGGTGCCTTCTATCCACGCTAGATGATAGAGTTAATTGCGTACTGTTTACGTATACCTTTAATGAAGAAAATATATTTTCTGAGTTACCGTCCCACACTACTGTAAATAAAACCCACTGGCCTTCGTATGACGTTCTAAAATTATGATAAAAAAGATCGTTGTTACTGTAAGAATTTGATGTATGTTGGTGAGATGCGCTAATTTCAAGTTGCCCACCGGAACTGCTGGCCCCGGCCAGTTTTATGGAAAAAACAGACCTAGCAGATCCAGTAACACTGCCATCGTCAAAGACATTTAATATATTTGCAGTATTGTTAAAAGAGGAAATAAGAGGTACTTTCATCCAAACACTAAAAGACCAATCTTGATCTCTAGTCGGGATGCTAACCCCAGATGGAGGCTTTAGATAACTGTTTTGCGTGTGGTGAAATCCGTCAGTACCATAACCACCCGCTCCATGGAATCTGAGTACATTTTCATCAGTATAGGTAACGGAGTTGCTTGATGTCGTAGTAGAAATATTTTCTGGATCAAGCCACATGGCAATATCGGCAGAATCAATCTCATCACTATTAAGACTTCCACCCGAAGCATCTGTCCAGTATCCTGACATTGCCTGCCCATCTGCCGTCTCTACTGGGTAATTTTTATTAAGACGAACTACCGTAGAGGAGATGACATCACGAATGTCTGCCAGAAATTCTTTCCCGGTATCAACATCGTAAGGTGAATGGCTACTGTACTCTCTCACACCAGGGTTTAAGGTAAGGCGATCTCCTTCCATATCCGATGTGAATGTTTTTGTCGTATCTTCAAAGAAAGGGGACTCCTTACCCATCAAGATAATCCAGTCTAGTTCCGCAGATACGTCTGAACCCGGGGTAACGTACAGGCCATCCGAGTCAAACGCATAGTCTAGAGTCGATATCTTATGCTCACCGTCAAAGGCAATAACAGTGACATGATCGTTAGTAGTACTCTCATTCGCGTCGTCTTGATACCAACCCAAGCCGCCTTTTCCGCCAAGCTCGTAATCTTCAAACTCGGAAGCACCAGTAGAATCCTCAACTCTCAAATACAAAACTGGGACGGGCTCTTCGTAATCAGCCGCGTCAGCAGGTGTTGAGAGATTATAAGGTCTTAGCGTAATATCAGAAAAGGCCGGAAGATCATCAAATCCGCCGTGCGTGCCAGCAGTAGTAAATCCACTTGCGCCAACTGTAACAGCAAACTGGCTGGTTCTTTCAAACCCATCACTATCAGCCTTCTTCTTAATTAAATAGTACTGGTCTGTTATAAAGTCTGTTTCTGGAAGATCGCTGCTAAGTACAAGTGTATTTTGATCTGTTACAGAGTCTACCAGTATCTCACTGATTGTCCCATCAGACTGCCTGAATACAAAGATATCATTAGCCTCTACTCCATCAGACTGAAAAGTAGCGTTTGGATCATACACTGTATCTGCAGGAACAAGTATTTTAAAGTTTACATCGTAATCACTGCCTGGAGTAGTAAATCCAGCAGAGCCTACAGCTCCAGTCTCTGTTGTTAGTATGGCATTGTTACTTTCGACACTTTCAATAGTATAATTGCCAACGTAGCTGCCTTGAACAACTTGTAATGTCATACCAGCTGTTACACCTTTATCTATGAACCCTGCGTCCAGCGAGTAAAATCTTTTATAGTAGTCATTAGAGTAAACCACATACTCAAAATCCTCAGAGTAGAAGTCAAACCCCTGCGGCTTTCTGTATCGAGTTGAGTACCCCGTAGGGATGTACGCATATTCTATAGTGTAAGTTTCATCCGTAGGTGATTTCTCAACTCGATACAGCTGCATACTATCCTCTTGCGAAGAGAATACTTTATAGTATGCGTCAACTTCGGTGCTTCTCTTGCTTCTATAGCTTGAACTGCCTTCCCCATAGTCATCCTGACCGACATTGGTAATTCTAACGATATCACCTTTTTGTACCCCGCCCTGTGAGAAGGTAGGGTTAACCCCTGGATTCTCTTTGTAGTAGACTTTGTAATCTTGTTTGAATGTATCTGGACTTGATTGATACAAGGTATAATAGTCGCTATCCATAAATGCAACTAAGTTTGGAATTGCATCATCTTCAAATACTGTATCGTCACTATAATCTACAGACCCTCTCCGTAACACCTGGTACCAGCAGTTATACCCATCAGTGACATTATTATATGGATACTGAGAATCAAGGGTAAAAGCAGGTTGCGGGAGATCAAGGTATCCTGAGTTGGTCGTAAACGGAGATATGAAAAGGTTTTTGTTGTAGGTTAAGAGTGTTCCGCCTTCGACCCATCCTGTATTTAAAAATAACGTTGTTTTGTTATGTACATAAGCAACCTCAAATGCCTTAATCCAAGAGGTGTCAAACTTCTGCTTTGACTCTTCTGTTGCTAAACCTGTAGCCGAAGACACGGAGGAGTCATTTGGTATATATCGACTAGAGCTAATATATGAGGGGCCTAAGTCTGTTTCATGCAGGATGATGATATCACCTGGAGCGATCCCATCACTTGTAAAATCAGCTGATGTATCAATAAACTTGTGCGCATGTATTATCTCAATATTTATACCATCGATCTCTAACCCTAAACTTGGGTCTAAATCATACGCAGTGTCCATTAAGTTAACGGCATTAGCGTTTATACCCAACGGTAGGTCAGCCGCAGGTAAGAACTTAAGACTTGAAAATGTATGAGTTGGGTACCAGTTTCGGATCTGTTGGATACGATGACCATTATTCAGTATATTTGAACCTACAGATCCAGATGTATAGTTTGATCCTGCCCCAAGACTGCCCGTACCATCAGCTCCTGCGTCATAAGAAGCAATTCTAAAGTAATCCCCTAACTTAAAATCATACACCTGTGGGCCAAAGCCTACTCCTGTTACAGGGGCAGAACTACTATGAGAGGAATCTCTAAAGTAAATATTGTAAGCCTCATTATCGCCGGCGTCTACTGGAGGAGAAGGGACGAGGAAATCTATTAGGGCGTTATATATTGTTATATCGCTCTTATCCCCAAGAACGCCATTTCCATAGAAGTTTCCTCCATGGCTACTGTTACCAAATCTATTAAGTCCGGGCCTCACATAATTATTACTGCCCCCCGCGGCCTTCAGCGGGGCAGGAGTGCCTGTTCCAGTTACTCTAGCATGCTTAAACTTACCTCTAGACTTAATAACTGGTTTCCAGTATCCGTGAGTACCGTACCCATTCCACGTAGACCCTTTCAAGGAAGACAAAGACTCATCGTAGTTCGGGATTGTCAAAACAGTAGATTGTATTTTTCCTGTCTTACCTTCATGAACAATGAAGCCACCACTTAACTCCTCTCCTAAGTAGCTCGTAGCGGAGGGAGGCTTTCTAACGGGTACTTGACTGAGTGTTCCTAGTGTTCTCTTTGCAGGTTGAACATAAGTTCCTGGTCTTTTTACCGTAATAGCGTATGGCGCATTCGTGGTTGCCTCATCGACACCGGGACTAATTTCAATAAAGAGATCATCTTCTGTAACGGAAGTAACACTCTGGATCGCAGCATCGCTTTGCGTAATTAAATGGTACTCCTCATTCCCATCAGTTCTTAAAGAAACTGGGCTATCATTCCAGCTTGAACTTGTCGTTGTAATATTTGTGTCTTTGAACTTCTTAGATATGGATGCCCCTCTTGAAAACGCACCTTCTGATATACCAAGGGCTTCTAAAAAGGGTAGGTAAGAGTCTGGGCCAACCTCTAAAGTTGATTCATTTTTGTTAGAGGATTGTGTGATGAAAGCAAGACCATTTCCAGATATCATTAAAGATAGGGCTGTCCATACAAAGGAGTACTTGTTGATTAGGAATGAATACAATTCATTTTTCGTAACGGCATAAGGATCAGCCCAGTTGCTAACATCGAGAAGTTCTGCTGTAGTTATGCTCACACTTTCTGTTGTATTACCATCTACAATAAAATATATCGTTCCACTGTTTGTAGTGGAGTCGACGACAGAAGATAAGTCAAAAGTCTCATCCCTAGTTTGTACGACGCCCTTCTTATCAATGGTGGGTAAGTTTTCAGCATACCCACCAGTAGAGCCTATAAGATGATCTAGGAAAGGTCTATGGCTATCGCCTTTGGCAATATAAGAGGGTGGCAGAAGATCACCAGTCCCCTGAATGACTTCAGGCTTAAAAGGCGTAAAACCTGTAGAGGGATCAACAATGGTTGTACCTAAGGGGTCTTCACCGTTAAAAATGAAGTCTAGAAATTCCTTTGTTCCTGCCGTTAACAACTCTACAGCTCTAGAGATGTCTGCAAAGTCTTCAGAGGTCCCAAATGCTAGTAATTCAGCGGCGATATTAATATCCTGCTGCATTACGGAAACAGCGTTCTCCAATGCACCCGTTATTAGATCATCCTTTGAAAAGTTAGATACTACTTTGTAAAGGTCTTTTTTCTTACTGACAATGTCTGACCACGCGTTGGAGATCTTCTTCTCGAACTCACGAATGTTGATTAAGGATCTCTTCGTGCTACCCAACAAAGATAGCTGAACCATCTCATCCCGAAGAAATGTTGATAGTGTACTGGAGGTAGCCTGCCCTAAACTCTTTTGACTACCTTTACTAAGGTTAGAAAGCTGATCCCCAGCTTTTCTAAGTTTTGCTACATCAATACTTTCTGCAGTATTAGACCCTACGCCTAAAAGTCCTTCAACACTTAATAAGTTATCGATGTCAGCAATGTAAGATTCCAGAGATACACGGTACTCGTCTGCAGCGATCTTAAGAACATTATAGATTGATCCCGTATCCGCTATCAAAGCTAGGGCAATAATCTGTTTTACATTATCAAAGGCTTCTTTATCTTTTGAGCTACCGCTTGGCGTTTGCGCTGGATTAATAGTCGATGCTAAGAATCTTTTTAAAAGTCGTACTAGACTATCTCTTCCATGTACTGCCATCTAAACCTCACGATACAACAATATCCATTGTACTACTTATATCAGGATCAGACTCACCTTGCACTTTAATAACGTCACCATCAGGCTCTTGTCTTGAGTTTAGTTTGTCCGTATCGAGTGCAGTTATAGATAAAGTGCTAGTTCCAGTAGATACACCCTTAACTGTCTTTCCAGTAAGGGAGGCAATGCCTGTATTAGAGCTGGCAATGGTTGCGTAAGTAGTTACGTCTAAGGTTTCACCATCGCTCATCGTCGCATTCACTACTGGGTTATACTCGGCTCCAATAGAAATATTTTTAGAAGCAACGTCAAATGCTGCTGAAACAACTCTAGGGAAGATGATATCGATTAAATCAGCAGTTGTCTCCTCTGGGATGTTACACATTCGGATCATATCAAGCCTACGATTCGGAATCTCAATCTTTACTTTAGAACCTTGCAGGAGCTTGACAGATACCCTACCATTCGTATCTGCACGGACTATAACCTTCTCCCCTAAGATAAGATTCCCAGTCGATATTGCTGCTGGGTTACTGAAGTATCGAACAATAAGGTATCGCCCCTTCATCATAGAGCCTTGAATATCCTGAAGATAACCAGATACAACACAGTAATCAGGAGTCTCTGCGTCAGTTTGGGATACACTACTACCGCTTAGTGTAATTGAGTTGCTCATACCTACCTCATCTTATTTAATTTTGAAGAGTATATATGATACAGATGATCTGGATCAAGTTTCTGTACCTTAGTTGAAGATCCAAAGACTGTAGGAGAGCCAATGATCTGATCTACTTTCTTTTGTGTTCCAGTTCCTCTTAAACCTAATAACTGCTTTCCACGAATGTCTTTGACTTTTTGTTTTGTAAAACTTTTCTTCAGAGCGGTTAGTTTTTTAATATCGTCAGACGCCTTTAAGAACTGCTTTTCGTGTCTTTTAAATAGCAAGGGCTCCATCAGTGCCTTATCGCCAACCTCTGCCTGGTATCTCTTTGCAATAGCAATTGCTGTATCGATAGAGTTTGTAGTGTTTTTAAACTCTCTGTTTCCTAAACTTTTTGATACAGTACCAATAAGTTTAGGAACTTTAGCAGCACCAAAAGTACCAGCAGCAATTGCCCCAGCAGTTTGCATTGCCTTTCTTCTAGACTTTCTCCGTTTTTCAAAAGGGTTCTCTACAACCCTACCTCTTCTGATGAACTGGGTAGGCTGATTACGTTGATACTTAGGAGTAGTCTTGTCAGCCAGGTCACCCATCAAAGGGATGCTAGCCAATCCTAATGTGCCTGCGCCCAATACTTTTCTCTTTAAACTCATGCTGTAACCAATAGATTGTAAAGTTTAGACTTAAGGTGGGAGCCGGGGTTTGCCGAATCTGGATTGCCCAACTGTACAGAAATGCTATCAGCTGCGTCTGCAGGTATATTCACTAATACCACCTTTCCGTCTTTTGATATAGAAGATAAGGCTACTTCAGTGCCATCTAAGAATGCCACTGTATTACTGGAAAAGTGTAGCCCTTTTATACAGAGAATATCACTTGCAGACACAGACTCTGGAACAAACTCCTCTATGACTGGATTCACTGTATCAGTGGCCGTTACAACTATTGTAGTAGGGTTGATGCTTGTAAAAGAATACCCAGATTTAGAAGCTCTTACCTTGTAAGTGCCTACAGGTAGCGCAAAAGTTACCTTGCCAGAGGTGTTTGTAGTACCTTTAGTAAGCAGTTTTGTTTCTGTAGAGTTGAATACACGAACAGTAGCTCCAGAGATTATAGCAGACTCGTCATCCTCTACAGTGATTTCATAGTCAGACTCAGAGCTTCCAGACCTTAAGGCTAGTAGTGCTGTATCTTCTCGCTCTACACCCACCTGGTACTTCTCTGTGTAAGATCCATACGTAAATGAGATAAAGTAGTTTCCTGCTTCAGGAAAACTTACAGAAGCTACGTAGTGCGTTGCAGATATCTCAGACACAGTTATTGTTAAAGAGCTGGAAACATTAGACGTATCAGAAAAGGCGGAAACAGTAAAATCTGTAAGCGTTAAACCTGTTATAAGTTCTGTACTATCTAAATGAACAGTTTCAGGTACCCCTAGTAATGCATTCATTGTATTCATACTATCTCCTAGATCGTAATAATTGCCAGACCACCTGTTGGGCTATCAGCGGTGTCAAGAAGATCCATCAAGTTAGCGACACTCGAGGATGGAACTGTAATTACAGAAGTAACCTCTGTCCCAACCAAACTCACCTCGATCTTAAGTCCTTGCACAATATCAAACTGAACGTGACCAGATGCGTTTGCCGTGTAGATCTTTCTAGACTCGGTGACGCTTAAACTTAGCGAAGATGCATCGTAGATTGTTGTAACAGAAACTTTAAAGTTTGCAATCGGAGAGCCGCCTTGATCTTTGAAGTCTGCGTACAATCTACATACACCAGCCTGCGTCGGAGCGACTACATTTACACTTTCTACGTTTACTGTGTAAGTTTGAGTTCCGATTCCTCCGTTATCTGCAACAGTAATCGTTGTATCAGAGACGGAGTAACCGATCTTATATGGAACCAGCTTGTAGGTCCCAGCGTCTAGATAGAAAGTAATCTCTCCGTCGGTATCCGTATATCCATAGGTTACAAATACAGTCTTATCCTCATTAAAAACATTTATGGCCACTTGAGCTACGAGCGCATCATCGTTATTCGTATCTTCAACAGTGATTGCACAGGTCTCATTTCCAATGCCAGACCCACTGGAATCTCCTACCTCTGTATATACATCATCTATATTGTAAGAAGTTACTTCTACATCCGTTCTAAGCTCTGATATGATGTCTGTTGTATCAGCATCAATAATACTGATAAAGATACTCCAGTATCCTGTCGTTGCAAATGTAGTATTTAATGTGTATGTTCCAGTCGATCCGACCTCTGTTACTGTATATGTCTGGTCTGCTATTTCTGTACCATTCTTATAAAAAGAGAATGAAAGCTCACCGTTGTCTTCCGATAATCCGCTTAGCTTTGATACTCCATCATAGTCATAGGCTGTGAACATCTCATAGAATTGACTATTCCTCGTAGACGTCCTCATTTCCTAACCCCGACTGTTCAAGTTTTTGTACGTAAGTGTCAATAGTATAACTGAATGCTGACCCTGCAAATGCAAAAATAACAAAATTGCCTGCGGTGAAGCTATTCAAATCATCTAATATTGACAGGAGGTATACTAACCAACCTGAATGAAAGCCCATACAAAACGTGCAACTTAATAATTTGGATTTAAGACTAGAGGCAGAAAGTTCCCTATAAGTTTCTTTCATAAAGATTGCAGGAATCTTATGCTGCAGCGCAAAAGTTAAGCCATACATTGCCATTAAAATTAGGATTTCCATGTTTACTCCTAAGAATTCAGATTGTAACCATTCGGTGCAGAAGGGTTGTGAAAATAAAAGCCTGTACCATCTCGGCCTGTATTACTCAGTGCAGCTGACCACTGAGAGCCTGTTGGACCAGAAAAGTCTATACGAAATGCGTCGCCGCCTCCACGGTCGCCAACCATAGCCTTAATTGCATAAAGTTGGCCAGCTGTAAGGGTAACAGATCCGTCTCCGTTAACTTCTCCGTGGGCTCCGCCCGCATCCCCTACTGCATTATTTTTATTAAGGTCCCACTCTAGGGGCTCTGCATTAGAGCCTACCCAAAGATACCCAGCGTCGTCTGCTCTAATTCTAAACTGCCATGTTCCACTTACATCTGGCCTTATTACGCCACACACTACGTGTGTGTCTATATCTGCAATGTTGCCCGTGCCTCGGTTAACTGTAGTGATAGCACCTTCACCCGACCAGTTGCTATCTAGATTACCCTCTAGCAGGCCCGGGTCATCGTTAGTGCTGGGGTGAGACCCGCCAGTATCAGTATTAATATACGCGTCAAACTTTCTGATGTATAGACCAGATGCCAGCTGTTTTCTATGAATAATCGGCATTAACGTCTCCGAAATCTAACATTCACTCTAAGGCCTTGAGGGGATCCAGTTACATTCGATATCTGAAACCTAATTATATCTCCAGTATCTACATCCTGATTAGACGCAGTAGTGTCACTTGCAGACATACTATTCATATCTTGAATTAAGAATATCTGATTGTTGTCCGTTACATTACGCATTTCAACATCAAGGTCCCCGCCACCTACAGTATCAAGGTATGCATCCATTCGTTCAAAGGTCATGTTGTAGGGACAGTTAAAGGTAAAGGCATTTGTATCAGCTTGAATATCCAATCCAGCTATAGAAAGCTCCGCCATTATATAGTCTTCAAAGTAAGCTTGCTGGGCATGTACTTCTGCCCAACGCTTCGTACTGGAACCGAGATCATACGTATTATTGTCATCAGGAAGAATGTCCGAGTCTACTTCTCCATTGAATACAATATTGTCAGAATCTGCGTTCCCCAGATTTACATTTCCGTCAAAGTCTACTGTACCTGTGTCAGTAGTTTGTTTCATTCTTCCATTTACAAAAGTAACTGCCTTATCACCCATCACACACTCCATGACAATCGCAAGGGTCGCACTCGCAACACTCGCATTTATTTTCGCTTGCTTCTACTTGAAGTTTTTCTTCTCTTTGGTTTAGAGCTTTCATCAAGGCCAATAAGCCTGCAACAGCTAGTCTTGGCCGTTTTTGTAAAGATTTCAATACTATCCGGTATACCATCACCATCGCAATCAAACCCCAAGTCTATTTTAATATTGTCTAGTGCTGTCATCAAAAGATCGTGCTCTTCTTTTTCTGCGCCCTTTAAGATTCCTCTAGACTGTTTAGAATGAAGTAAGTTAACACGTTTAATTGCTTCACCCAACCCTACTTGCATTTGTTTCATACTGTATCTCCACATAGAAAAAGGTGGGCGAGCCAAAACCCATCCCACCTTCTGTTATAACATACTAGATAGATTATAGAGACATCAGATGCTTAACGTCTAAGTAAAAAACGCCGTCATCGGCGCCAGTGCCTGGATCGACAACATATCCAACTTGGTAAATGTTATTTGTAATACTGCCAGTGGAGTTTGTAAGACCTCCACTATTATCTAAGAAAATCTGATCACCGGCACTAAACGAGCTTAGATCCGCAGCGCCATTAGTCTGAATTACTTGATTGTTTGCAAGCAATACAATCGGGTTAGTTGTGGTGTCTGCGTCTACGAAACTTCCGTGCATGCCGATAACTGCAGCATCTGCTGATGTTGCTTTAGCTAAGTCTACACCAACTAACTGAAATCTAGCAATCGTACCAGATGAGGCGTTCAGCTTAAGTACCTGTAGTTGTTCTGAGTAGAACTCTGCGCCCTGTGAAGTAGCTGCAAATACCTTAACCTCATCATTTAAAGAAGATCCAGAGCCTCCTACATTAGTAGAAAACAATCGAACTTCACCGCCGCCGCCAGCTCCAGTTGAGCGTTGGCCTTTGATGTTAACATTATGACCACTAACGTCAGTACCAGTAGGAGTGGCATAGCCAAAAGACTGGTCACTCCCGAGCTTAAAATCAACAGTACTATCAATACTAATAGTGACAGTGTTAGTAGCGCTTACGGCTGTAGATACTTGATTTGTAGTACCGGAGATTGTCAGAGTTTCTCCATCGTCTACTTGCTCAGCAGAACCACTGTCAGCGGCTACGTCAAAACTACTAAAAGTACCTGCATTTGTAAGAAGTTCTGAAACAGTAACTTCTTTAAGTGCTGTAGCACTAGTATCATAAATCAACAAGCTATCATCACTAGCTGGAGCTGCACTTAGCGCAGTCTGACCAGTAATAACGTTTGTATTTAACATTCCAGATTCTACAGACGTATTTGCAATTGTTGCTGTGATAGTAATATTAGCAGATCCGTCGAAGTTAGCAGAACCTGAAAGATCCCCACCCAATCCAATAGATCTTGTAGTGGCTAAGGCAGTTGCGGTATCAGCATTACCTGTCACATCCCCAGTAAGGTCTCCTACGAATGCAGCGTTTAAAGTAGCCGCGGAGCCGCCGGACAATACACCAAGAGTCTCTGTTACTCCTGAGTGAAGATAATACTCTCCGTCAGTAGCATCAAAGAAAAGAGCACCTTTACCAGCACTTGATCCGTCATGAACGTGGAAGATAAGACCAACGTCTTTAGTGGACTGTACTGTAGGAACTTGTACTCCGCCGGCTCCATTGTCTTCCATACCTAGTTCGAGAAGAGTATCCTCGTACTGAACTACTGTAGAAGAAATTACATTATTAGCCCCTGAAACACTCAAGTCCCCGGTAACGACAAGATTTTGAGATAGTGTTACGTTACCGCTTGATGCGATTGTAATAGCATCAGGGTCAGTAGCGGATCCAATTGTTCCTCCGTCTTTTACTTTAATACCATCAGCTCCAGAAACTAGAAGATGGTCACCTGCGCCTAAAGCACTTTCAGAAAGTTTGCCGCTATTACGGACAATTACTTTAAAATCAGCCATGATTGGCCTCCATTATAAATTTATTGAAAAGTTATCGATAGATAATAAGATTGTGTTTGAATTCTTTGCGTTTCCTATTTTCTGTAAAATGCCGGTGGTCGGCACGGTGCTAATAACTTTACCTGGATTTGCAGGGTCAACGTAAATCTCGTCCCCTGCTGATATGCTAATACTGTACGGTAACCTATAACTATAGTTTAATTGTATTATAGCAGATGATGAGCCAACTGACTTCGCTATTCCTATAGCAGGCATTTTTGTTTCATCTGAAGCGTCAGCTCTAATGACACTGTTTGAAACCCCTGCCTCTAATGCAACTACATCACCTACAACCAGACTGGAGTCTGATGTTGAAAACTTAATATAAGTCGCAACGGGAAAGTTTGTCTTAACTGGCATTGCCATCCTCTTGTATACTCTTTAACAAGGATAACGCATTGTCTGCAATCTTTGTGATAAAAGAAGTATTTTTTTCTAAGGGAGTTTGCAATGATCTAAGAAGAAGCACCTCTCTTAAGATTTTCTTCTTTTCAGTCTCATGCCACTTTGCTACATCAGACTGGATCTGAGAAAGGGCTTCTTGCGCTTCAGAGCTTTCTTGTATTGTTGTTGTACTCATCTACGCTGTGCCTTCTTTGCTTTTCTTCTATAGTATTCAAGTGCTGCCATCCCGCTTAGCCCAGTCGCAAGTGGTTTAGAGGCATAAGTCATATAGGCTGGGGCAAGCTGCTTTAAAGCCTGCAAGCGTTTTCCTTTCATTTGAATCAGAGCATTTTTGGTGGCACGCCCTTCTTCTAATAACTGAGGCCCAGAGATTAATCCCATGCCGGCGCCTATCTCGTTTCTTGCTTTTCTGTATTGCTTCTCTTTCTCTTTATTGTCTTTTGCCTTGTACCCTTTTTCAGCGGACAAAAAAGATTTAACAGCAGCGCCAAGACCTAAAGTGGGTAGTCCAAACTTTACTGCTTTGCTTTGAAGAACCTTTTTTCCTAATCCTTTTTTTGCATGCCCTGCTTCATGTTCAAAAATAGCCTCTGTTGCTTGACCTTTGGGAACAAGAATAGAATGGGTATTCGGTCTGTACTGTGCTAGATTAGGTGAGTTCTTATTAAGCTGATAATTCGAGAACATTATGTTACCACCAGATAAAAAATTTCTAAGCTTCCCTGGTTTTACTTTCCTTTCAATGGCGCGTTGCCGTTTTCTATAGGCATCATAAAGTTCATTGTCAATAGTCTCTGACCTGTCCATCTTACCGATAGCTACCTTCAGACTAGGATCTCTTTTACGTAGCTCAGCTGCCTTTCTACGCATGAATTTTCTGCGTCCTTCAGAAGTCATACCAGCTTGTTCTTCTTCTACAGCTTTATCAAAAGACCTCCCAGCAGCTCGCTCTGCCAAATGACCTAAGCCGAATCCCGCTGTCATACCTAGTTGATCAGCATATCGAATATTTCCTTTCTTAGCTTCTTCTATATCTTTTTTTAAACTCATAACCCACGCTCCTCAAACATCTTTCCAATCTTATTTCTAATTCTAGAAACTTTAGATGGATGTATACTAAGTTTCTTAGCAATTTCACCAGCACTTAACTCTGGTTTCCCATTATACCCTGCAGTATACTCAAAGACCAGCCGTTCATGCTCATCTTCTAATGAGTAGTATACACGTCTAAATACTCTCTTTTCAAAGGCTTCATCTGCAAGATGCTCTACCTCGTCTGCCTCAAAGTTTTGAGAAGCGATAAGGTCTCTTCGACTTAACTCAGTCTCCATTCTAGTAACTTCTGTGATACTCCAGCCTAAGTCTTCTGCAAGGGCTTGCGCTGAAGGTGGATGACCTAACTTTTCTGTTAGATCTTCCATCGACTCTTTATACTTTGCAATTGCGATCCTTCTATGCTCAGGGATCTTGCCCACATTCTGATACTTACCAACAACTTTACCGACACCTTTCAAACGGCGGTTGATCCATGTATTTAATGTGGTTCCACCAGAGGGGTTGTAGGACTTTATGGCTTCAAGTACCGCAACATTGCAAGCGGCATCAATAACAGAAGGAGGGACAGGTGCATCCTTAAAAGTATACTTAATACGTGCAACAGATCCGTTAAAACGATCCATCAGTTTTACAAGATCGTCTTCGTCTCCTGTAGATTTCCAAATATTCCATAGAATGAGATCTTGCTGGGCTGGAGTTGGCTTACTAGAAACCTGTGGAACTTCTTTTTTCTTGGGTTTATCCTTAAGCTCTGTTGGTACAGAAAGTACGAGATCTGCTTTTTTAGCACCCCCTCTGCGTACCCAAGTCTTACCGCGAACAGTAGAACCGTACTGATCCTTACCTTCTTGGTTGGGTCCTAGTTTTCTCCAGTGTCCGTTCATTAGTAGCCACCATATTGCCCACCGTAATTATTACTTCCAGAAGAGTCTTCCCCTCCGCTAAGTAATGCATACGCACCAAGACCAGCTGCACCAATACCCAATGCCTTAGAGGTACCAGAAGAGTCACCTAAGATACCGCCAGGGGTTGGTGGTGTAACATATCCCTTTCCAGCCCCTACAAGGGGAGCATTTTCAAAGAAAGGAACTTTACGTTGTTCAAGATACTTCAAAGACTCTTCTATCTCTTGACCAAACTCTCCAGCATTATTTCTAAGTTGATCCGTTCTTCTTTCAAGCAGTGTTGCACTTAACTCTTCACGGGCTTCAGCGTATTCTCGTCTTAGAGCCTTACGTTCTTGATTTAAAGCTTCAAGCTCGGCCTGGTATCTAGGGCCGCCTTTGCGTAACTCACTTGCCTGTCTCCAAAGTCTATCTGCTTCTTGAGCTTCCCGCTCCAGTGCTTTAAAGTCGTCTAAAGTTTGAACACCTCTACCGCCCTCTGACCTTGGAATCACACTCAGCTCTGCTTGACTCATTTGAGAAAGCTGGTCTCTTGTGTATAGACCGTTATTACCCTCCGGCACCGGCAAGGAGTTTCGGCTGGCTGCATCTAAGCGCTCTTTTAATGGTTTAGTTTCTCTTGGATCAACACCTTGAATACCCGTTTCTGTTTTTTTGCCAATAATTCTCCCGCTGTTTGGATCTACAACATACTTCTGCCCGCCGTAGTTTACAGTTGTAAAGTTGACAGGTTCGGTCTTATTCGCTTTAACAAGTACCTGCTGTAATGCATCGTCAGAGATCTCGGCTCCTGGAGCAAGAGTGGTTAACTTGTTGTTCCCATTAGAAATATCCTCTACCAGTCGACTAACAGACTTCTCTTTTTGATCGAAGATTCTATAGCCGCCGTTTTCTGAAACTTCTCCAATTACTTCTCCCAAGTTGTCTCGAATTAGGCCGTCACCCTCTTCTATAACGTCTCCTGAATACCTTGCTTTAAGCCTCACATTGTCAAACATCTGTGGTGTATACTCTCCGGCTGGCATATCATCAAGAGCGCCACTTTGTTTATATTTATTTAAGCTGGCTGCGAAGTCGTCACCAAAGTTTTGATTAATAACAACACCCGCATCTTCAAGCTGCCGGGCAAGTTGGGGATTACTCATAACTTCTTGAGCCATAGACCCTGTGATAAATCCACTATCCGCGGCACGGAATAGCTCCTGTCTTTGAACACCCCTGGGCAGTGCTGCTTGATCTAAATCACCAATAATTTGAGAGGGGGTCCTTGATGCAGTGCCAGTAACCCCTGGAATAGCTCCTGTCTGGGTAACATCATCCGCATCGAAAAAAGAGTCATTTGAGCGTTCGGGTTGTTTGGCTCTTTGATTAGTCATCGGTCGTTCGATTTTTGCCGTTGCCTCATTTATTGGTTTCCCAGTTTGTTTAACAGGCCCTGTAGTACCCGTGGTAAAATCGTTCCATAAGTCAGCAAAGACATCATCCTCTTGTGCCCGCCCTGCTGGAGTCGTCTCGCTAGACGGCTTGGAAGTATTTTTTGTATTTGATGGTCTAGATATCTCTGCTGTCTCTTCGACTGGCTCTGATTTTGCAGGAGGTTTATTCGACTGCGGATTACGTCTTAGCTCTACAGTTTGCTCAAGCGACTCTGAAGCAGGTTTAGTTGAAGTTGGAGGAGATGGTTTAGTTGAGGAGCCTTCTATTATTCCTTTTCGTATCTTAAACTCCGCTACTCTTTGCTTAAGCTCTGCATTAATCTCCTGAGTCATAAGATTAACATCACTGCCGTCTGGATAGTCGCCTCGCTGCAGAATCCTTTCATTGCCGGCAATCTGCTTCTCAAGTTCTTGTATTTCACCATCTATAGCTGACACTGCTTTGGCTTTTGCCTCAGGTGAGGGATTTTGTAGTGCGTTTTTTTCTGCTTCTAAGGCTTCAATCTTTCGTTTATTTCTTTTAGCAGCAAAAGCTTTCATGTCCCTAAACATGCGATCATCCCCTTTTAAATCCGCAAACAAGGTATCCGCATTACTGATATCATCCGAAAGTGTTTTTATCTCATCATCTATTCTACGAAGATGTTCAGTAGTTTCATAAATAGGATTTTTATCCGGCCCAGGGCCTGGGTCGCGTCGTATCATCGGAACGGATCCATCTGGTTCAAAAGTCCCCGGCTTCGAAGTAGATTTAGTTGAAGTTGGCGTAGGGGCTTTAGTTGGAGGAGGTGGAGTCTCAGCTGCAGTGGCTTTAGTTGCAGGAGGTTTATTCGATGGCGGATTACGTTTTAGCTTTACAGTTTGCTCAAGAGGCCAATCGGGCTGCGTAAGTTTACCGTCTATCCTTTTAGGGTATTCCATAGCGTCTGTGCGATCGGGTATTGGATCAAAACCATCTTTTGAAGTAGCTTGGGTGGGGGAGGCATTTCGCATTTCGGATCTTTGCTGTCTTAATGCCCTAAGTTCGTCATTCATCTTCTTTACTTCTTGCATAGAAAGATTTTCTGAGCCTCTAATTTTCTGAGACAGCTCGTTTATCCTACTATCTAGATCTGGCATTTGTTGTGTAGAGCCTTTTGCGCCCGATGGGATTGATTGTACCGGACTGACTGCCTGTTGACCTGCTTGTTGGGTCTGTAGTTTAGGCGGCGTCTTTGGGAGCGGTCCCTTGTAGGTTGGTAGGAAAGGTGCGCGGGGGGACGGAGCTTCGGGCAACCCTCCTGGGTATTTTTTTCTAAACTTAGCCATAACCTTAGGCAACGATGAGATAACCTTAGGGAACTTCGAAGCAATCTTCTCTAACTCATCGTACATGTATTGCGCTAATAGACGCCCTCTTAAGTCTGGTGTCATAATTATCTCCCACTCTTTTCCTTAAAATATTTTGCAGTAAGCATTGGTGCTAACATAGGTGCCAAGTACCCTGCCATCTTTGGTCCCTGCTTTAGAATATATCTCAAAACCTGTGGCTTTACAGGAACTTTATTGTGTTTTGCTGCGCCTATTGTATATCCGAGACCTTTAACATTTGCAATACCCTCTTCCAAAAGAACTGGAGCCATCATCCCAGTAGTCACTGCCCCAAGAGACTTTACTAAGTTCTCTTTTGCCTTTAACTCTTCTTTTGTAGCGAAGGATCTATCAGAAGCCAAAGCCATAGCGCCGAGTGGTACAAGATAGGCTAATAGGCTCCCGTGTGCATAGGAAGAGACAGCAGAGGATGACTGCAATAACTTCTTTCTTAGTTTCGAAGCGCTAGCATGACCTGCCTCGTGAGCTATAGTAGAAGAGCTTGCATTTCTGGATGTTGATACCGTATGGGAGTCAGGAATGTAGATTCCTTCATCTCGAGGTGACTCGTATCGAAGCCTATTTACTCCCTTAGCTACAAGCATGTTATCTAGAGAGTCCGATAATAGTTTATCTGTCTGTGACTTGGGCAGTGCATGTGTAGCCTCCTCTACAATCTTAGGTGCATAAGAAGCTGCTAATATACCTAAGCCCCTTAGAGAACTTGCAGACTCCGGCGGATGGACATTTTCAATCAATCTCGGCTTTGGCACCTGGACATTTCTCTCAGCAAGAGAGTGGTACATAGCATAGTACATTGCACGACTTGTTGGAGAACGCTCTGGGTCGTCCCTCATCATCTTTAGATACTGAGTCTTAATAGTTCCAGAGTCTTGCTTCGCAGACCATCCCTTGATTTGCTGATAGATAACTGCGGGACTAACTTGTGTAACAGACTGGTTCGAGGAGGCTTTCTTAGTAAAGGATTTTGTAATCTTGTCCAAGACTACTGCGCCAATTGCTCCTGCAGTTCCACGTCCGACACCTGCGGCCAGCAACTTTCTTGGAGCAATGGTTTTATCAACAATACCCTTCTCTACAAGGCCTTTAGCAGCACCAATCGTAAAGCCTGCCATAGAAGGCTTTACTACATCATTGTAAAAGCCCTTTTGCCCTTTTGTTTTCTTAATATTATCAGCGACCGCTTTTGCAGTTAAAGCGGCAGAGCCTACGCCAATAACACCTCGAACACTAGCAATACCCTTAATTTTATTTAAACTTTTAACCGCTTGCTGTGTTCGTTTTCCTGACTGGTCTTTTGCAAATGGACTCCCGTAAGTGACTCCTGCTTCTACAGAACCTTTAAGCCCTGCATAAATACCGCCAGCAGCAACAACTTTCCCAAAGGCATTGTTGCGTTCTTTCTTTGTTTTAGCCTGGCTAAGGTCACGAATCCCTGTAATAAACATAGGAGTCGTAACCATAGCAGCCGTAATACGACCAGCACCCCGACCCAACCCTACACGAATAGGGCTAGGACCGGACTGTGATTTAAAAGGCTTTCCCAAGATTTTATTCTCAAGACCTTTGTCTATTGTGCCTTTGGGAGCATCTGCTAATCCTTGAACTGCAGCTGCAGGCGCAAAGTAGGCCATCTGGTTAAGGTAGTTTTTAGAATCTTCCTTCGCTATCTTAACCAGAGTGCTTGAAAATATAGAAGCATCTGTTTTCATACATCTTTGTGATTATTGATGTTTGATACAATAGTATCAGTGCCGTTATCGTTCTTAATCTGAGCAACATGCGCCCATCCAGTGTAGCCAGAGTGGTTGTAGCCATTTCTGTTTTTGCTAGAGGCATCCAAAGCCGCTTGAATCTCTTCACTGGTTGGGTAGTCGGTGCCAAGAGCAGAACTTGAGCCTGATACCACTGCCAAGAACTGAGCATAACTGCCCTCATCCAATGCACCGCCATCATTATCAGAGTTAGTAACAATGACAGCCATATACGCTGGATTCGAGGAAGCGTCAACACCAGAAGCAACAGAGCCGTCAGTGTAGATAATCCCACCAAACTCTACAGTAGCATCAGTAACAGTGTCAGTGATACCACTAATGCCAGTATCTTCATACGTAAAGTTATCATGCCCAGCAGGAGCTGTGATCGTTACTACGTAAGGACCAGCACCACTGTCTGCGACAGTATGGTTTGGAAACTTAGCAGAAAGTCCACTACTGATCGAATCTCTAGCAGTTTCAGCTGAGAGACCGTACAAGTCAACATCAATCTGCAAGTCAGCAGAACTTGTGGTATCGTACTCTTCGCCGCTAGCACTATCAAAGAAGCGAGCAACGAAACTTACACCGTCATAAGTTACTGTTAAGTTTGCAGCAGCACCAGTCAAAGTAGGAGCACTACCAAATGAAAGAGCTACTGATGGAGTATCACCAGCTGAGTTAGCAAGATCTTTATCACTAACGTCAGTGAGGGAAGCAGAACTGGTAGAAACACCGTACATCTTACCATCAAGACGAGCATAAGTATTGCTTACACTAATACCAGTAGCAGTAGCACTTACTGTTCCTGAAGATACTTTACCACCCTTCACAACCTCTGAGCGACGCAAGTAATCATCGCAGAGACGATCAATAAACTTAGGAAACTCTTTGGTATACCAATTGCGAGCACGATAGCCAGTGAGGCGCTCTAATGCTCTTTTACCTTTTGTAATAGCCATGAATCACCGCCTTATAGACCAAGATGGTTATTCAAGTTAGAAACAACAGTTTCACCATCGTTAACAATATCACCGTGGATGTACCCAACGTGTACCCAACCAGTTACACCGTCATGTACACTACTAGATCCTTCTAAGGCTGTTTGGATAGCCGCAGAAGATAAAGGCGCTGCACTAGCAGCTGCGGTAGCTGCGTCAGTACCATTTACGATTCCAACAATTAATGGTGCGGTACCCTCATCAATTACACCGCCAGCAGCATCAGAGTTGCAAGCAATGACAGAAACGTGGTTTCCTGAAGCCCCTGTTAAAGTAACACTAGATGCGTCTGAGCCGTCACTAAAGATCAGTAGTGTTAAGGCATGCAGATCTCTAGCTGAGATTGCTGCAAATGGGTGCATCTTACCAGCAAGCATTGCCTCACCGGCTGCCAAAGATACAGGAATAGCAGTTCCACTACAAGTGCCTGCAGACAAAGCACCACCAAACATCATCTCATTACGAGAAGCGTATTTAGCAGCAATATCAGAAGCCAAAGAGATAAAGTCCTTAGTGAACCATTTGGTTGAACGAAATGCCTTCAATGCTTGAAGAGCGTTTTTACCGTATTGTGTTGCCATGTTATCCTCCATAGCGATTTTATAATCGACAGGCTAAGCCTGCACTATGTTAAGTTTTTAAGTTGCTTTTCTATCCATTGGAAGAGGCCCATATTTCCGTCTAGCTCTTTCTAAAGCCCTCTTAGCCTCTTCAGAAAAATCTTGAATCTGCCTTTTGGTTTGATGCTTTTCTGGAATCTTTGGAGCAATTAAAGTTTTCGCTGGTTTAGCCTGTCCGGTTATTAGCCTTCGAGCTTTTACCTTAGCCATTTCTGGAGAAATCTTACGAACACTCATAATACTTCGTATTGTTTGACTGGCTCGTTTCTCTATTAAGTAATCACGGATATTCATGGTATCTTTCTCAGCGTCTCTTTGTAGCTTTTTGAGCCATGTTTGCCATGTCATCAAAGCCACCGCCGCCAATTCCTTTAAATGCCTGTCTTCTACCCTCACCAATAGCTCTTCGATATCTGTACATATTCTTAGCAATACGGGGTCCGTCTACAGCCGTTGTAAATGCTGCTCTTGCCGTCCGTCTAGGTGATCCAGATGGTAATGTATCCGCTTTATCACTAAAAAATCTGCTCCCAGGGAAGTCACGCAATCTACCAGAGTGTTTGGCGATTCTTCGACTATATGCTGAACCTGCTGTCATTTCTGCATCACTTAGTCGATCTGCTAGTGCATCATTACCTCTGGCTTCAGCTTTCATACGTGCTTTTCGTATTCTTAGAAACCTCTTTGCCTTAGCAGTCTTTTCCATCTTCTTCTTAATAATCATGGCCTGAACTTTATCAGGAAGCTCTGACGTCTGCTTCCCCTTAAGAGCTGGGTGATTATCAAGTGCTTTTGTCTTGGCTGCGGCCGATTTAATTAAGTATTCATGTATATTCATAACTTCCTCTTAAATTATATCTTTTAATATGATTTTACTATTACCCATTTTAGACGCATACGCAATCTTTTCAGAGTATGAATCCTTTTCTGGATCATCCTCTTCGTACTCTGTTCCATTGTTTGTTAACACTTTAACAGGTTCCTTCTTTGCTTGAACCTTTTTTTTCTTCTTCATACGATCTTTCATTACTTTCTTTAATTTTGAAACTTGTGCAGGATGCTTCTCCTCTTCGGAGTTATCCATTGGTGTCCAAGGGTTACCTTCACGCCTAGCGCCACCCTCACTCTCATATCGTTCGTAATCAAGTGATTCAGCGATCTTATCAATCTCAGCATAGAAGTAATCTACGAGTTTCATTTCTTCCTCTTTTCTTTAAAATAATCATAAGTAGGCTTGAAAGCAGCACCGGCAGCTAAAGCAGTAATTATTGGCGCTGCTTTAGCCGCTCTTGGATACCGTTTTAGTTTCTTTTTTATGAACTCACCTACATTATCGACTAGAAAAAAGCTATCGTTAAAATCAAAAGCTCTCTTCTCTATCAGGTATTCTTTTACATTTTGATCTCTCATATTATGCTCCAAACATCCTTCCAATAATTGATTCTTGAGATCTTTGCCGCTTGTCTGAACTTGATTGTATCACTTTTCGCATATCTTTGTTAATTCGATCTTTAGACTGTGCGGTTAGGTACACAAACTGGTCAATGGACTTAGGCGGTGTTCTTAATAAGATAGTATCAAAGAAGCCTTTTGGTATGGTAGTAACATATCTCTTAACTTTTACTACACGATCTTTTTTCTCTCTATGGGACAATCCCTTTGCGCGTATACCCCTTGCCTCAGCTTGTGCCATCTTCTCTGGGTTGTAGTGTGGGTCTACCATCTGAACCATGGTCGTATTACCAAGAGACAGTCCTTCAGCTCCAGCTGACGTAATCAAAATAACCCGCTTCTTTCCTGCCTTATAGTCTTTTACATTTTGCTGCCTAACCTTTTCAGACATTCCTTTACGAGACTTTCCTGCAAAAACCCCGTATTCAATTCCCCTTGCTTTAAGACCAGCCTCTAAAACATCTACACCACCTTCTACAAAGTTTGTGTACATAATGATTTTTCCGTCTGGTGTATTCTTCAAATGCTCTTGCGCATCATCTAATACTTTCTTGATTTTAGGTGTAGCTTCTGCGGCTTCCTCTAAACTCATCCCTGGCACATGTTTGTGCAAACTATTGGATACTCTACGTGCATACTGAAGTCTAACCATGAAGAGTGCCAACTCCTTTTTGGTCATCTTATCTACTTCGCCAGCCTCAATCTTAGCTCGAAGTTTGGGATCAATACCTTCCATCGCCTGTTTGTAGTAGCGTTTCTGCTCCTTTGACATTGGAACTGTCACTTCTTCTGCAGACTTCCTTGGCTTCTTATCTGCATCAAGGTCTTCAAGATAATGTATATTCGGACCCAGCTCTCTTTCTAATCGCTTTGGATTAACGAGCTGCTTTTCAGTTCGCTTTCCACCAAATGGCCCTCTCCGCTTTGATGGAACCTTTTTAATATATCGATTTATGTCAGTACGGCTAGCCAATTGGTGTCGCCCTTTAACTTTCCCAGTGGCCTCATCTACTTCTCCAGGTCTAGCTAAACTTAACAGTGGAGCAAGATCAGATGGATCATTCTGTATAGGAGAAGCAGACAATGCCATGAAGTAAGGAATCTTACCTCGAGCTTCTTTGATTGCCTTGTATGAACTGCCTTGTGTGTTGTGCAACTTCTGAGCCTCATCTACAATCATTACATCAGGCTTAAAGTTTTCAACGTAGGCTTCCGGATTTCTTCGGAATGCAGCGTAGGAAACAATAATGTACTCTACATCATCTCCCACCTTCATATCTGGAGAGGTAGCAATCACACCTTTACTGTCTGTAAACTTTTGAACACCGCTCTCTAAGAAGTTTGTTCTCAACCCAGCTGGGGCAACAACCAATGCCCTCTTAGCTTTTTTTTGCTCTTTAAGATTTTCAAAAGCAGCAATACTAGAGATTGTCTTCCCGGTACCAGTGCCGTGAGCAGCAATACTACCCTCTTTAGGAGGCAGCTTTAATACTTGGTCGATAAATTGCTGCTGATGTTCATAAGGTTTAAACCAGCTCTTTAAGCGACTCTTCCTTACCCAAGTTTTACCCGCTACAGGCATTCCTGCTTGGTCTTTACCGATAGAACCCGAGTCTAGCCTACGCCAATGTCCTTCACTAGCAGCTTTTGTAAGTCCCAAGATACTAGCGTTAGCAGATAGCGAGTGTTCCCAAGTCATTTTAGCCCCTTAAGCAGAAGAGAGTTTACGTACTTAATAACGCAATCTCTACGTTCTTTCATCTCATAACTTAACCCAAACATAAAAGCTTTGGTGCGAACTTTGTATTGATTTGTCTTCTTGTCGGGATTTTCAGAACTTTGAATCTGCGCTAAGTGCTTTACACTAAAGGATGTTGGCGCGTCTGGAGTAGACGGGTCTGTAAAGTTAAATACATATCCTGCGTCAGCTTCTGCTATGATCTCTGCCTCAGTTTTTTGCCCAAGCATAGCATTTCTTGCTCTCAGTTCATAAGAGTTTAAGCCCTCTACAGCAACAAATGGAACATAACGCGTATCCGGAACCTTAGTAGTACTAACACCAGACTTATATCTTTCCTGCTCAAAGTAGCAAGAGTAAATATCTCTAGAATAGTTGGCATCTCTTGCTGGGAGTATCTTATCTCGTATTCCTCTTAAGGAAGCTGTGTCAGGTATTCCAGATTCTTTATTGTATAGTCTTTTTCTTAAAACAGGATTGAAGCTAGCTTCATAGAAGCCTGCTTCTTCTGGGTAAGTACTTGAACCAAGTCGGAGTGTTCCTTCGAGAACGTCTGTATACCGTAAAGAAACAAACTGATCTTTCTTTTCAAAAGCGACTATGGCCTGCTCTTCTGCGTCCATTGTAAAGCCCCGCAAACCGTCTGGACCTGGAGCTATATATTTATCTGAACCCCTTTGGCTTTTTGCAAAGTATAGATTGTATGCATAGGTATCAGGCCCTATGATGTCATATTCTCCAGGAATACCTAGCCTCTGGGTCATGTCTTTTACAAAAGAATTCTTATCTGCTACCTTCACAATAGAGCTTGCTGCATCTGGCTTATGCCCCATCCCAGACAGTTGAGATTGAACAGATCTATCTTTAAGTGGACCGTCTACAAACCTAAACCTGTACATGAATTCAAGACGCTTTGCGCAATCACGGAGACTTAACGTGCCTCCCTTTGTTTCAACCTCGGCCGGTAAGATTGTACCGCCTGCTTGATCAGCTACTTTTTCCAGGATTGAAGTGCACCCGAGTATAGGGAAATAAAACTGCTTACCGATGTTCTCAGGATGATAACGAGAATCGAAGTAATCTCGCATAGGTCGTACAACGATATCCTCAAAAGCTGTTTGACGAAATAGCGGATCCCCCTGAGTTCCATACTCTATACCATCAAAGTCTATGTCTTCTTCAAAATGCCTCAATGCAGTAAGACCCAATCTTGTCGTAGCACCACCCTGTCCAATATCATGCGTTACAGAGGTAACGTACCCATAATGGTGATCGGCAAAACTACCCTCTGGGTTGTATCCGTTTTCTGAATATGGGGACTGCCCCTCAGGCAGCTCTGTCATATCATCCATAATTAACGTGGAGAAGCCTGGAACAACCTGCGGACTGAATGTCATCTCTAAGCTACCTGCTCGAGCAGAAAAGTAGATTTTCCAGAATAGGTAGTCAGTAAAGATTCTTAAGTACTCTGCTCTTGCTTTCTTAGAACCAAATCCACCCATATCACCTTCCCAAGTGAAGATAGTATTTGGACCAACATACTGCTCATGAGGCATAATTACTGAGTAAAGTTTTGCCTTGTATCCTACGCCTTTTTCTGTAAGTTCTGAGAATCGTTCAAAGTCCGGCGCATAGGTACGCTCAGCCAAAGACTTTAGACTAGAAGAAGTGTAGCTGGATGTTGAAAAGATGACACCTGATGTTAAATTTCTCTCCGAGTACGTATTTTTAACTTTCCGCTTACCAGTACTCTTAAGCATCGCCTGGGTGCGCATAATCATTCGAGTTGGTTCTTGTAGAAAGTTTCTGCCATAAGAGAAGTTTGTATACTGATCAGGAAAGATAATATTGCAAGACGGTGGAGGAAAATACCAAAAGTCGGGCTTTATCAGATGGTAGTTTAGGGAAGTGCCTAAGTGATGCTCTCTGAATGGACCATTATTGTATAAGCCTAGGCCACCTTCTTTACCCTCATTCTTCCATGAAACCCAATCGTTGTAAGGCTTCATGCGTTCGCCACGTTTATAAGACTTGACCATCTTAGGACTTGGTATAGTCACTGAGTTGTACATTAAGACGCCCATAATCTGCTGTATAACTTCTGCTAAGTTCTTGTATTGACCCCTTCCCCCTGCAATCCTAGTCTTAAGCCACTTCTTAAATACTTTATTATCAAAGAGCTTGTCTGCTGAAGTATCTCCTCTAAGCCCTACAAGAGTATCTGGTATTCGATTTCGGTTCAGTTGCTTAGCGTAAAAGGTATTGTGTACACAAAAGGAAGTAAGAATACTTCGGTGCAAGCCTGTAATTACGTTTGTGGCCTGCGTCTTTCTCCACCCACTTTCATCATTTCCTTTATTGGCTGCTGTCTCAGTAGATGGATTTGGATCAAAAGAGGTGGGAGTGTCTGAGCCGATCTCGTAGTGCTTTGTAGAACCTAACCACTTTGTAAAGTTATCTGTTAAGTCTTTGCCGAAGAAGGTTCTATCATCTTTATCTCTTCGAGTTCCTAGGAATGTCTGCTCGATCTGCTCAAACCCACCTGATCTATAATTAGACGCTCCTTGCTTGATAACAGATAGATAGTTTGTAGGGTCTAGGCAGTCTAGTACTAACGCCCTACCTTGCACGGTCTTTGCATAAGAGAATCCAATATACTCTCCAGTGAATAGGAGCTTGTATCTACGACCTAATTTCTTATCGAAGTCTATCGCTCCGATCCTCTCGGCGCCCTCCAATGCACTTTCTTCAAGATTTTCACCATACTGGTCTGTGAAGTGCGGGCTTGGATCATCTTCCGTATTTGCCGTAAGGTAAAAGATCTGTACCAGTGATCTTGGCTTTATACAGGTAAAGCCCTTAGCAGGAAGCATTCTAATCTGCGCAGAGGCAGGTTGCCCCTCAGTAAAGGTAGTGCTAACACCGATAACTGGAACCTGTATGCCTTCGATATATACTTTTAGTCCTAACTCTGAAGCGGAGAAACTCATTTTACGATAACTCCGCTACTAGGATTTCTTGCAAATACGCTCTCTAAGTTTCTTAAGTTCTTTGGATCGGATGAAAGTAGTTTTCCTTGAAGACCAGCTATCTGAGCCTGTTCTCTAGAAACATTGTTTTCTTCCATATACTGTAGAATTGCAAGCTCTTGGAAGGCGTGCTCTTTACTCAGAGGTTGCGCATCAGGTAACCACCAAGTAGAGTTAAGCATATCAACAGAAGGCATAACATTAAAAGCATCTGTTGTATCCGCTACTTGATACTTTAAGAAATCAACGTAAGAAATAGGAGGAGCTGGAGAATCTGGCTTCCCACGAACGTACTCAACATCTCTTCCTCCTACTGTACTTTTTACTGTGTAGCCCGTATCATCCGTATCTGTGATACTTCTAGTATTGTATCTTGAGTAGTCCACAAAGTTTGTAAGAAGCATTGTAAAGTTAAAACCCATCGTATTTTCTTGAGACGCATTGATACTTACATTTGTGCTCATCAAGTACCCGACTGCGATATGATTTTTAAAGCCAAGATACACTCTGGACTTTGACTTCACACAAGCAGAGCCTCTTAGATATGTCTGGTAGTTGTACATCCATTCAGAATACCAGTTAAAATCTCTTGAGTTTAAAAGAAATCCGGCGCAACTTAAAATAATTGGTTGTTGTCCAAAGAAGAATGCATAATCTGTTCCAAAGGTTTGTACAATCTGAGCTTTCTCCTGGAGAGCGAAGTCCACCTGGGTAAGCATAAAGTTATGATTATGTTGACTGGTACCATTCGGAGAACTAGAGTCAATAATACTAATGTACTTTGGCTGAGATGGATCTGACGTATCACTAATACTAGACTTTACAGAAATGTAGGCAAAGTACTCCTCTCCATGTAGAACGCCAAAGGTTGGCCGTCTAACCAAGGCTTGCGTGGAGTCGGATTGCTGTAAGGCAGCTGTAGTTGAGCTGGCAATATCATCGATGAATGGATCACTAAGTATTGTAACTAAACTCATTGCTGCCCCTTGAATACATCTTTTACTAACTTTCTGCGCAGATCTCTTGGCATAACCTTTGTGGTATCTTTTACAAGACTCATTCTAGCCAATGTTGAGCCTCTGCATAAGAGTGAAGTCACCACTTCCGGGCTAATCTCATCATCAGCAAAAGTAACTACCTTTACCTGCTTTCCTTCTACAATTACAGACTTTGTTTCTGTTGCCATCCTATCTCTCCTAATTCGGACTGGAGGGAGGCTCTGAATATCCTACCCCTGCTACCTGTTCATTTGCTGGATCTTCCCCTGCCGCTGCTGCAAAGAGACTTACTGCTCTAGTGAACTGCATAACTGCAGATCCAAAGTCGTTGGCTTTAACTCTTGAGCCTCTACCTCCAACACCGGCAGCCTGCATTCTTGCAACATCAAGAAGTCCATTGTCTTTAAGAACTTTTGTTGCTTCTTCTGCATTAAGTTTTTGAGATGGATCGATGCCTAGACCAAGCTTCTTAATAACGTCAGCTCTTGCCTTTGCATTATCTCCCATCAATGCAGATGCAGCTCCAGCAATGTTTCCTATCCCACCAAAGCCTGAAAGGGCCAATCCTTGAAAGTAGGCTCCTCTCTCTGCTGCAGTATCCGAACGAAGACCTGTTAGTAATAATCTTGAACCTACACTGCTTCCCTTATCTGTATCAAAAGTTTTAAGGTCGCTAATAACATCTTCACCAACACCAAGAGATCTTAAATAGCTACCCTCCCCACGACCAACTTCCTGCATTCGCTTATTGATCTTCCCACCTACCTCGAAGTCCAGTATAGCTTGGCCAGCTAAGTTCATCTTAGACTGCAGTTTCTGAAGAACTTGTGGATCTCCGTTTTCAACTGCTTGTGTTAACTTTTGCAATAGACTATCGTTTACCCCAAGATCTCCAATCTCTTTGATTTTCTGCTGTTTACTTTTACCAGAATCTCCTAAGATTTGGCTAGCCCGATACATCTGATCGCCTGAGAGGTCTTTAATATCTTTTTCTCCAAGCTCAATATCGTACGATTTGGTGGCTTTTCCAATACTCGTTATGTCTGAAAACAGCATCCCACCTACGGTCGGTAATGCATAGGTAGTATATGTAACCTGCCCACCGGTTTTAATGCCTAATAAAGAGTTTCTCGCCGCGTCCGCATTGGAGAAACCTAAATCGAGGGATGCTTGATCAGTTTGGAAGTAGTCCCTTAACCCTTCTTCATCTATCTCTCCTGTCATCGAAAGCATTTGCTTTGCCATCAGTTGCATTTCCCTTTCATCTGTTACTTCATAGCCAGCATCCGCTGCAGCTCTCATATTATTTTTATACTTTTTACGTTGATCGTCTGTAAGTTGGGATTCATATTGAGATAATGCCTGGTCTATTTGAGCAGGAGATTTTCCTCGCAGCTCCTGTTCAATAGATGTTGCGCTTCTACCCAAAAGTAGCGAAAGGTTTTTGGCTTTTTCTTTATTTTCAAAGTTCTTACCTCTAAACCCTGATCGTCTAAACTGAACACCCTTCTGCTGGAATCTTCTAACGATAGCGTTCATTTGTGAATCTGTAGCCTCTCCGTACCCGCCTGCACCTTTACCTAATGTGCCTGCCATATTTAGCTCTCGGGCCACATTGATTGCTGCATACTCCATCTCTCCACCAAACTGAGATCGTACATTGCCAAATGCCCTGTTTTGTTTCATAAGATCCTGCCCTAAGGAGGCGTGTCCTACTAATCTCATTTGCTGGGAACTTCTCAGCATGTTTAAGCCTACTGGATCAACTTCTAAATAGTCAAGACCGTCTATACCTTCAGAACCGCCTAGACCCATGAATCTTTGGTACCTTGGATCCGTAGTTAGCGCTTCTCTAAGATCCATATCGCTACCACCCAAAAAGAAACCGCCTAAGCCCCTACCGCCGCCTGGCGCAGCGGATGCGCCAAATCTGGTTAAACGCTGAACGTCTGCAGCAGAAAATCCGATCCCTTTAGACCGGTTTTGAAGTATGCTTTGATAGCTACTAATTGCAGAGTCTGAGATACCAATAGGTGTTGAGGTTGTATTTCTAAATGGTGCCATCATAGAAGAGCCAGCTCTTGCCAGCCCTTCACCGAAGCCTCTGAACGCATCGTCAAACTTACCAATCCCGTAAGCTTGATAAAACAGGTCGCCTACGCCATGCTGAGCGCTTCTTGCAAAGATACCTTGCTCAGCTGCAACATTCATACCTCGACGTCTTTCTGCTTCTACTCTTCTTGCCTCTGCCTCGCTTCCATCTAGAACCTGACCCAACATACCAATCTGACGTCTATGCATGCCTAGTACATTTTCTAGTGACCCCGGGTCATTACGAGCAGCTGTTTGAATTAAACGTAAAGACTCTTCCTGTACCTTACCAGCCAGATTCGGATTATCCAAGAAAGCTTGCATCCTTTTCTGTTGTTCCTGAACCTGTGTGATTGATGTAGGGTTCATAATTTTTTCCATCTCTTTCTCTAGAGATGTTTTGCCAGATTGAATATCTTGTATTTTTGCGTAGTCGATACTGGCAACACCCTTTTCGTCGACCTTTGTGAACATCATCCCGAACTGGGCATTTGATTGCATTAGCTTTTGACTTAATGTGGCAGCAACAGCCTCTTTACCGCCGAGTGCATCTACATAAGATCGATTAACACCACCTGACTCGTACAGACCAGCAAGTGTCCCAGCCATCCCTTGAGTCATGGTGGCACCATAAGCTCTACCTAGCCCTGCTTGGAATGCTGTTTGAGCCCCTACTTGACCCAGTTGCATCATCTGGCCAACACCAATACCAGAGGATCTAGATCTTGCCACAAGGGCTGTGCTGGCATCTTTAATTCCTGCTAACATTTTATGCCCACCAGAACTATCTCCGTATGCACTACCCAAACTTTGCACAATCTGATTTGCTTCATCTATGCTTATGTTTGCTTCATCTGATATTTCTTTAAGTTGTCTAAGGGATTGCAATAACTTAGTTTTGAACTGCTTTAAGTTAGAAGCTCCGCTTAAAGACCCCTGCGCTTTAAGCACCCCAGTCATTTGACTGACCTGATCAAAGTTTAATCCAGTCTGGCTTTGTAGTGAGTCTAGGAAGCCCCCGTGTCTACCCATATTCTCCGCTTGAGATTGCGAGTAGCTAAAATCATTCCCTACAAAGTTGGATGCAAAGCCTGCACCTCTAGCCAGACCCGCTGCACCTTCATACGTCATCTCCCCTGCACGCATTAAGCCTTCAGAGGCAGCCATGAGCAATCCACCAGTTGCGATTCCTGCAATACCAGCAGCCGCACCCCCTGCTACTCTCGCCATTCTCGGTAATCGCATACTAAAGAAGGATGTACCTGTTCCTGCTGCGCTTCCTGCAATCCCACCATACAGATTCCTACCAAGCATCATCGGAGCTTCGAAAGCATCTATATACTTAGCACCCCTAACAGCACGGCCAAAAGTTGTTGTACTGCTTGTTGCAGCCTCCAGTGCTGGTCGCATCATGGGTAACCCCATACCCAGCATCATGCCACCATACTGCATAGACTGTCCAGCCGCAGACGCAGCATACATCCCGGAAAGTGCTGTATATTGTTGACTCGTCGCCACAGGCGAGTTCATCATATCCCTTAGACCAGGTGCTGGTAAGGCTTGCCCTTGTGGTTGTCCCTGACCTCCGATCCCGTATTGAGGATTAAAAGTGCCGGGAGGTGCAACGTTTTGCTGTACTTGTGTAGGATCCATGTGTCTCTCTTTGTTATTATTCTAACTTAATACAGAAAGACTTGTGATGTTTTACTTTACTTCTTTTTGGACTTTAGGCTCAACATATACCTGTAAGTGTAGTTTCTTTCCAGACTTTCCGTATATTGCTCCAAAAATGGTACGTAATGCGTCTGCGTATGCTCCCTTTTTCCCAAGAACTTTCCCAACATCTTTATTGGCAACCTTAATATCATATACAGCTGTGTGGCTAGTAAGCGTACAGGTGACCTCAACTTTTTCTTTCTCATCAACAAGACTTCGTATGATCTCTTCAATTATTTTCTGCTCTTTATTCATCAGTAGTACCCTTTATACAATGAAACAGGTAAAACTTAAGAATCTCCTTCTCCATCCCTGTCATTTTTGATTTCGTTACTTTCTCAAAAACCCTACTTGCTCTTTCGACTTCCGGCTCCACTACTTTTTGTAGCAGTTGTTTTACTGGAAGTTTTGCGTGTTCTGGGTCCTTTGCTTTTACCACTATCAACTTTCACCTCAGATTTGTGTATTGTTTTTAAGTCACCTAACATACTTTGGTGCAAGGTGTCTAACTGAACCAGTGCCTCATCGCATATCGTATTGAGATTATTACCGAGCTCTTTATCATAAATAGACTCTTCCTCACTCTTAATCTTTGAGATGTACTCTTTCACCAATACGCAGAGTTGAATCTTACCTTCAAGAACTTCAATCGTTTTAAGTACTTCTAGAACATTCATTTAATGTGAGCTCCAATTGCACCACGTCTAATCTGGGTAGACCAAGGATCGTACTCAAAGTTGCCATCAAGTAGCTTGTCAATCTCAAAAGCAATCCTAAAAAGTTTGCCGGGGTTTTTTCTTAACTTAAGAACATCAGCTCGTTTGATATGGTGCTTAATTTTAAGTTTAGGGCTCTTAATTACAATGTCAGCATCTTTATGAAACTCATCAAAGATCTCCAATACTCTGGGGAGAGCATAGTTAAGCCAAGCACCTGTGTCTGCCTTAAACTTTTCAAGAGGCCGGATCATTACGTCCGTCATCTCGTTTAACGCTTTCTCTGCCTCGAACTTTTCTAAAGGATTTACGTCTTCTTTGAAGTCCAGCATCTCGGATTGCTTTGATAGCATGTACACTGCGATACCGCCGCACTTTACCCCCTTCACTGGAGACTTCGTTAGAAGTAGCTCGATTGTAAATAGATTCTTTTCGTTGTCCGCCATAGCTCGATCTAAAGCGTTCATTACCTGAAGTCTTTTGGAACTCATCACATCTCCTACATACATACCTATTTGTTATAGCATATTCTTCTAGTTTTTCTTGTGACGCTTGGCTTACATCACTGCAAGCCGAGCATCTTAAAGTACCAGATACTTCACTATAAGATAGATCAGACTGAAACTCTTGAATCAGTCTCCGAGTGAAAAGTTCTCGTTTGGGCCCTCTTCCACTTCTTCTGGAACAGGAACTGGATAAACGGCTTTACCATCTACATCTTCAATTCTGAGCTTGAAGGCATCCATAACTGGGAAGGGGGACCCGCCTAGTCCGACTTCGCGCAATGCAAGAAAGAGAGCCAGTTCATTTCGACGAGGAACAGCTACTAACTTACGATCTTTAACATAGTGGGTTCTAAACGTATAAGTTTGCCCATCTACAGAAACATAACTTGTATGCTCTTTTGGATCTCGAATCACGGTTTCAGTGATTGTACGGTCTAGCGGATTTGTTCCAGCTGGGATATCGATGTTGCTTTCTGTAACTTTAGCCATAAGTACTCCTATTTCTGTAATGTACTACCCTAGTTATAATAGATTCTTAGCCATGTCTGCAAGAAAAAAGTATTTTTTAGAATAAGTATTTTAGTCACACATAATATTATAAAGCCTCCCGGTGTGATGGTTGGGAGCATTTTTTGGAGCTTATCATGTTAAGAAATGTTGTGTTAGAAGCAGCAGCAGCGATAAACATCTTGGACAGCTTAGAAGCTGTACAGGAAGATATCAAGAACAAAGTTAAAATCTGCTTGAACAGCCAGTACTACGTACTGACTGTAATGCCCGACATGAGCTGGGAACTCTGTGAAAAAGAGTGTCCATCGGAGATGGCAGACGAATATTACTCTCTTAAGGAATCAATTCCGCACGATGCACGATGCGGCCTAGACCTTGGTCTACAGGAGAAATTTGCGGAGCAAATTGCACGTCTGCGATACATTGAAGCGTATGATTGGGGCATTGAGCCGTACAGAGCCCTTGCAGAAGAGGTGGATAGCTACATGGCTGATTATTATGATCAGTGGGAGGACTTGTATTAAATACGACGTAAAAAAAGAAGGGCTCTGCGCAAGCATCCCTCTTTTTTTCGTACAAATACAAAAACAAATGTGGAATAAGTATTTTAGACACACAGTAACAAACGCCCCTAGTGTGTTGTACGGGCATAATCTATACATACGGAGTGCGTATGAAAACAGTTGAAACAAGAACACCCAAAATTCATAGATTAGCGATTACAGTTGATCTAAATGACAAACAAGAGATCATCGCCGCTATAAATCTTTTGACCCAAAAGTTACATGTGCCTCTATTGACTGAAGAGCAGAGTGGGCTGTGGGCTAGAAAGATGGAGAAGCGATATAAATTTTCCTTTATAAAAGCTTATAGTACTGTCAAATCGGTAGTTACTACTCAGGCAAAAGTCGCAATTGAAGAAGCGGAAGATTTTGATGATTTAGGTATTTCCTCAGAGAAAATTAGCGACTTTTGGAAAGAGTTTTATCTGGTTCTATCTAGAAAGTACGGGCTAATTTAAAGAAATGAGGGTCAGCAGTAAGGACTGCTGGGACTAGGTTGAGGGACCTAGTCCTTGAGGTGGTGTGTTGAGGGACACACCATCTCCCGTTTCTTTTTTACTTTTTATATCACCCTGCATCAGTAAGGAGCTGCCATGCAACTAACTCGCCAACAACAACAAAACGAAATTGCCATCAACAAAATGATAGGAGCAATGCAAAGCAGAAAAGGATGGTTGCCACCCAGAGCCATCATGAACTATGTAACAGACACGCTGAGTGAAACCTTCGGGTTTGACATAACTCAGTTTGATCCACTATGGATCCCAGTCTGTATCACCGCTACAGTAGACTGGGTACGGATTACGGGCTGGTGGCCGTATTACTATACCAGCACATTTCATTCGGGAGAAGAGTACAAGACTGTCTGGAAGTACGTAGGAGCTGGATCTACTGAGATGGATCCATCATTCTACAAGATCTTTCGCGATGACCAGTCTGCTTCTATGTTTCCTGTTCGACGGAACCACCCAGGGCTTTCTAGTATGGAGAAAACTGAGATCGTGTCATTTATTCGTGATACATATTGTCCTCAGTTGCGGGTTTCAAAACCACCAATCGAAGCGGTAGAACGTGCCGTATGGGCAACTCTTATGTGGATGTGTGATTCATACGGTATGGACTACCTGTGTGACCATTCACACATCATTTCCTGCTGTAATGAGAAAGATTACAAGATGGCATTCCTGCACTCCTTCAATGCCACCCCGCCACCAGACTTGTCACCACTAGAAGAAGAGCCAGATTTTGACATTCGAGATAATACGAATCAGGAGATGATGAAAAAGGTAGGGCTAATCAAAGAAGCCTTGGCCTATCTTAAGTATGAAGTAGGTCCTTCATGGTCTGTCCACTCAGAGGAGCTGTACAACTCGTTTGCGCAGTTTAAGCAAGAAGAGGCGTTGGAGAATACACCTTTAGTGTGTAAGGAAACACTCTTTGCTCTTAAAGGATGCATTGAAGGTTCTGACTTGCTGGATCCTTTGAAGATGATCTGTACAGATCGGCCAGTAGGAACCTGCTCAAACTGTGGTCAGAATCTATGGTGTACCTCTCAGTATCACGTCGATATGGATATCCAAGGTAGTACTTTTATGTGCAGTAACTGTGCAGATCAGCTTTCACAGAATGTACAAGTGCTTGATCTATCTGGTGAAAATATGATGAGTAAGTGCCAAACCTGCCTTAATCAAGAGTGTCCTCACCTAAAGGTTGAGACAGATCAGTATGGTGTAAGCATTCCAAAGCTTATGGTTACAATGGGATCAAAGCAGCTTGAGGTTTATCGTCAGTATCTAATGCAACAACCACAGGGAACTCTGTATGGAGTAACCGCGGACGAGATTGCTGGATACTATGCGGGGAATCGTCTTGGGCAGAATGCGATGCTCGGAGGTGAGGCATGAAAACAATACTCACATCGGAGATTATCATAAAACAGATTGTAAGAAAGGTGGCTACAGACTTAGGATGTTCCTCTGCAGTAGCTTCTCTCTTGGCAGAAAACTATGTTATTGATAAGCCTATCTGGTTCCACAAATGGCTTAGTAGTAACTGCGTCAGATGTATACATGATCCAAGCTATTGTAACTTCTGGAATCCCGACGAGTCAAATCTATCCACATCGGAGTTTGAAAGCTGGAGAGTGCACAATGTTCTAAAGGATGTATTAGCCCCTTGTCCCGAAAAGGAGTTAGCGCCTGTGAATACCAACAGCGATACCTAATCGAACTCGCATAACACCATTGCTGTACTCCATAGGACCCATAAACAGAGTATATATCTTCCCTTTTAAATGCAGGGAATGATATAGCTCTGTTTCTCTTTTGGATATCGATACAGCACAACTTTCAGGATTGCCTGAGAAGGAGAGCTCAAACAACTTAACTTTTTTACCCTTCTGTAAACCTGTTCCATCGAAGATAAAGCTGAACTGTTCTACAGAAAGCGAGTCTTGGTTTGTGTAAACCATGTTGGAACAAAATCTACGCAGTAATGAAAATATAGGAAACATTATGCTACCAGGAGTGATATTTGTTGAAGATATCTCTGCTGTGTTTGAAGTATTAGAAGAACATTATAACACAACAGAAACCGAACGAGAAAAAGCCTTCGATACTGTGTATAACAGTATAGAAACGATCCTATCTATACTTACTACGTCTATTCCAAATAAACAAAACTGTTTGGATAGAATGTATAATAATCATCTTGTAAAGAACCAAGAGATTCAGTTTTTTCGCCATCTTTATGAGATTGACTTCATAAAGTCAATGACAGCGACTTCGTACTTAGACTCTTTGTATGAAGTGCTTCATGAGGGGGGAAGACCGCACTGGAAAAGATTTTTTAAAAATGTAGAAGGACATGGAGAGAGTGAAATACTCTTTAACCTTTCCTCAGGAGAACTTGTGTGTCTAAATGGAGACATAATGAGTTGGGGAAAGTTTAGTATATTACCAAATATAGGAGCTGTAGGGCTTCTAGGGGAGGATTATGGACACATGCCGTGTTGGTGGGATCGCAGTTTATCCCATGTCGAAAACTATTGCGGATTATCTCTGTAATAGCCTTGGAGAGGTGGGCTCTCAGCACCACCCAATCAATCATAGTGGGGTTAATCAAATCCTCCTAAGTCAATGGAAATATCTGAGGAGTATTCGTCAGATATACAACATCGTTCAACTTTACGAACAAGGTAAGGTCGATAACCTAACAGCTGCGCAAGCAGTGAGAAACTTTAATAACAAAACAGGAGGATCCTTAACCATCGAAACAATCAAAGATTACACCCTAGAACGCCCATGCAGTTACGGGCTATCAGGTACGAACGACCCTTGGATCTTTTACAAAACTCGTCAGGGATACAGTATCTACGACTTACTCAATCTAGAGATCCCTAATATACCAGGAGATTTAACAGAGTACGAAAGGAACTTTCTGCCCTTAGCAGAGTTTATGGAAATCCTTTACTTTGCAGATTGGAGCGAAGAGATACTTTGGGTAATACGCAGCCCGTTTTTGGATGAACGGCCTTTGATATACGATAATCGAACCACCGAGGAGGTGAAGAACAGATTTAACCTAACATGGGGATATACAACGTATGGCGCAGATGAAGAGGCTTGCGCTCTTACTTATGTCCTTTCACCAGAAATAGAACAGTCTTGGGTGATGGAAATGACACACCCAGAATTAGTATAGGAAAATAACATGCCATTAGACATAATGATGAAAGCAGGCGATAAGATCGTCGATAGACAATACATCACATCACTCCCAGTGCCTCAGAGTACTAGAACATACTGCGTAGTGCCGCATGAGAAAATACTATGTAATATCGACGAGTTGATGAAAGAGCACAAACCAAGGTACACTCTAGTTAAAGAGAGTTTTGTTACTAATCGAAGCGAGCAACGAATGTTTTTCAAACAATACTATCAAGCTCCAGGCCTGACGGACATTGTTTGGGGCGGTCGAAACGGCTACGATCACATGACGGCGTATGCACATGGATGCGGAGCTGGAGTATCAGTCTGCAGCAATCTGCAAATCTCTGGATCAGATGTGAACTACGTGCACGACCACTACCACGGTGTGTGGAAAAAGATTGTTGCATCGCAGCTTGCAACCGTACTTTCAGTCGAAGAGCGTCTTGAGATCGCAATGAAGAAGCGCAAAAAGATGCAAGAGATTGAAATATCAGATCGAAAAGCGTTTGAGTTTTTAGGCTTTCTGAGAGGCACAAATAAAATTAAAGCAAACCAACTGTCTATAGCCCTGGACCACTGGATAAATCCTCCTTTTGCAGAGTTTGAGGATAAAACAGTTTGGTCACTCTATAACAGTGCTACATGGGCATTCGGAAAGTCAAAGGATCCACAAAATATCTTACGTCAGCATACTGATTTTGATGAAGTGATGGTCAAGGAGTTCGATCTAGCATGAAATACAAAGACTTTAAGCCATCAGAATATGATCGGCACATTAAAGTAGAGGGAAGGGAAGATTGGGAGGTCATCCCTTTTGCCTCTAGAAATAGAGATAGCCAACCCCTACAATCCTCTAACTTTGAGTTCACAGAAGCTGCGCTTAATGGCGTAGAAGAGGAAGGACAAAACTGGGAAATAATGAGATTCGGCCACTGGGCATGTGGCTGGTTTGAAATCATGGTGTTCAATCCAGAATGCCAAGCAATAAAAGAAAAGGTGGAAGAAATAGACCAAAACTATCGAGATCACGTTGTCCTCGATGAGGACCGATACATGGAATTACTTCATGAACTAGAAGAGTCAGAGGAGATGGAATGAGTTGTTATGAAGAAGCAATTGGAAGTTGGGACTTTCCAGCTACTGGATGGATGAAATCAGTCAAAGCCCTATACGTAGCAGACTGCGAGATACACAACAAACACTGGGATGTTGCGAACATCTTTTACATCGAGGCAAAAGATGAAAAGATTAAAGAGTATAGAGAAAACTTTTGGGGTATTCTAGAGCGTGCCAAAATTAGAGTATTTGGTGGTGCTTTTAATAGGCCAAATACTCCAGATTGGTTTGATTATGAGACTGTTTTTCGTCTTTGTAGTGTTAACACGAATACCCATAAAGATGATCGGCAAAGACCAAAGAAACCAAAGAAGTATGACAGGAAAACCCCAGTTAAAAGAGGTTTTCCCTCGACTGTTACTTTCGGTCGAGGCACTTGGCAAACGCTTGAAGTCGGCATCCAAAGTCGTCACATACGTTTACAGATCGGGAACGGAAACCGATCTGTAGATCGTTGGTGGCAAACACCCTTAGGTCAGGCCTTTGAAACTGTATTATCTAGAACAAACTGGACAGGAGATAGTGGTGGATATTGCATCCATCGTAGCGAGTACGATTCTGAGAATGACTTTGAACCTTCTTACACTTTTGTATACGGCGGAAAAAAGTTCATGAAAGAGTTTAGGAAAAGACGGGGATGGTAATCCTCGTTGGATGCTCTGGGGTTAAACGCCCTGGAGCATTGCCTGCATGGCAGAAGTATGATGGGCCATTATGGAAGTCTTTACGAACAGTAGAGGGGGTTGAAAGCCTGATTAACAGAGATCAAATTTATGTAATAAGTGCTTTACACGGAATCTTTCCTGCATCACGCATTATCAATGACTATGACTATTTTTTAACTAATAAGGAGGAGATACAGAACTTAGCAAACTTAATCAAAACTCAAGTCGCTCCACAAGGCATGCATGTATTTGCTGGAGTGAAATATAGAGAAGCTTTAACACTTGGAGGTGTGCGGTACACTTTCGCCCCTGGAGGCATAGGCCACAAAAGACAACAGCTCAAACAAACAATATGGAGCCTAATATGAACTTAACTGACGAAAACCTGATCAAACAGTTCGGGCTGAAAAGCAACTACGATCTTCAAAATATAAATAAGGTTCGTAAAGCTGTTTATGAGATTCTACGCTTGCAGAAAAAGTACCCAAAGGAGGACTTCTTCCTATTTAAAGATAAAAAAGGTAACTTCAAAGCAGTTGGAGATGCAAAGATGCTCCAGCGCTTAATGATTGACAAATGGAAACTATACGGATGGATAATGAATGCCTAATGAAGATAAGAAGATGACTGGACTCGATGGACTACTGAAAGGTACGCCTATGGAACCAACACAACAGTGGAAAATGGTGGCTCGTGTTAATGCAATGCGAGACATCTTGGTAGACTTCCTTGCAAGTGAGATGGTTGGACAGGATCCGACCGTTTCATTTGACGATCATAAGGAAGTGATTAAAGAGAAAGTACAAGCTCTTGAGGAACAATACCTAGAGAGTATTAATAAAGCACGCGCAGAGCGTATTACGGAAAAGGCAAAAGATGCCAGATTCAGAGGATTTAGAGGATGACAGTAAAAATTACAGAAGAGGCGGTGGATAAGTTAGTGATCAAAGATCCAGCAAACCCAGAGCAAAACCTAGAAACATTTCTAATTGTATACAAAGTATCAGACGGCGACGACGGTGAGGATATCGGGTACAGAGTATGGCTACAGCCTGGTCGTATCCACCCACAAGAAGTCATGTTTGCTACAGTGGACACCGTAGCCAGAGTGATGGCAGCACAAGAAAACATGCCCTTAGTTGAAGCTCTTGGTGGTAAAGTTATTGAGGCTGTTGAAAACTTCGCTAAGGTTCTTGAGAACTTAGAAAAACTTAAGGAGGAAATGAACCTTGGAAGCGACGATTAAAGAGACCCGTATTAATGAAAATCTCGTAGTTCTTCAAAGAGAGGCAGGGATTGAAATCATTAAAGGCAACGAAGTATTTGGTATCTTTCTAACATGGGAAGACTTAAAGATTATTCTTCAGTCTCTTCATGTTTTCTGCTCTCCTGAGATTGAGGAGCTGCAGAAGATACTGGAAGAGCGAATGCCTTCCTAACAAACGCATCAAGGGCAGCTTGCCCGCCAATGTA
>Ga0255768_10000126_pt1 | contig 75040 bp, 76 predicted proteins | sample 071ome_33_FD_179983 | JGI IMG/M metagenome (GOLD analysis project Ga0255768, IMG submission 179983) | Coastal salt marsh microbial communities from the Groves Creek Marsh, Skidaway Island, Georgia - 071412AT metaG (version 2) | ecosystem: Environmental > Aquatic > Marine > Intertidal zone >... | reverse complement strand
TTTTTTTAGCTAAATTTGTAAATCTTTTTGGAGAGGTGCCAGAGTGGTAATGGAGCAGATTGCTAATCTGTCAACGTGTAAACGTTGCCTGGGTTCGAATCCCAGTCTCTCCGCATAATGGTCGCGTAGCTCAGCTGGATAGAGCATCTGCCTTCTAAGCAGACGGTCATAGGTTCGAATCCTATCGCGATCACTCTAATTTTAAGATTGTTTAAAGCTAATACTAACTTTGAACAATCTTTTTTTTATTTTAATTTAATAGTAATTAAATGTTGATAAAGAAACTAGTAATATTCATATTTGATTTAGTATTTTAACAGAATAGATGGATTACTCGCCTAATAAAATAAATATATGGATGCTTATGAAACTTCCAGCAGCTTGGCTAAGCGGTGTCAGGCTAACCTTAATTAATGATTCTAAATGTGAAGTAAAAGTTAGATTTAGATGGATTAACCAGAATCCTTATAGATCAATGTTTTGGGCAGTTCAAGGAATGGCAGCGGAGCTTACTACAGGTATGTTATTAACAAAGTTTATTAAAGACTCCAATGCTAATATCTCGATGCTTCTTGTAGGAAATAAATCAAAATTTTATAAAAAGGCAGTTGGTAAAATAACTTTTACTTGTGAGGAGGGTAAAAATGCAAAAAAACTAATTAATTCAACAATTCAAAATATTACTTCAAAAGCTTGGTTTAAAGCTATGGGTTATGATGAGACTGGAAATCTAGTTTCAGAATTCGATTTTGAATGGTCATGTAAAAAAAGAAAAAATGAATAAGAATTTTTATAAAGATTTAAATATACCTGTAATAGCAGCTCCTCTTTTTTTGATCTCTGGGCCAAGGCTCGTAATTGAGTGTTGTAAAAACGGAATAGTTGGAACTTTTCCAGCTTTAAATCAAAGAACATCAGAAGGTTTTGAAAATTGGATTATCCAAATAAAAGATGAACTGGCTGATTATAAGGAAAAGACCGGTATAAAGCCTGCACCATTTGGTGTAAACCTAATTGTTCATCCCTCCAACATCAGGATTAAAGCTGATCTAGATATTTGTGTAAAGCATAAAGTTCCTATTATTGTAACTTCTTTAGGTGCAGTTCCTGATATTGTTAATGCAATTCATAGTTATGGTGGATTAGTTTATCATGATATTATAAAGAAAAGACATGCTGAAAAAGCTGCTGAAGCTAATGTCGATGGTTTAGTTCTTGTTACTGCAGGTGCTGGTGGACATGCAGGTTTAAAAAATCCTATGGCTATGATATCGTTAATTAGAGAATTTTTTAAGAAAACGATTATACTTTCGGGTTGTATATCAAATGGAAGAGATATTGCATCAGCCCTTCAAATGGGTGCTGATATTGCATATATGGGTACAAGATTTATTAATACAAAAGAGAGTCTTGCAGAACAGGCCTATAAAGATATGATTATTAACTCTTCAGCAGAGGATATAGTCTATACTGCTGCGGTCTCAGGTGTTCACGCTAATTTCTTAAGACCAAGTCTTGAAGCAATGGGTGTAACTGAGGAAGTATGGAATGACTCAAAAAAAATTGACTTTGGTAAAGATATGGCTGAGGCTGAAGCTAAGGCATGGAAAACAATATGGTCTGCTGGTCATGGTGTTAGCTCTATAAATGATAATCCAAGTGTTAAAGATTTGGTTACTAAATTAAAAGATGATTTCATTAACTCTCTTAAATCTAATTATAGTAATCTTAATTATCTAAATAATCAATTTTGAGTTCAATGATTGAGATTATTACGACAGGGGGTACTATTGATAAAGTTTACTTTGACAAAAACAGTAATTATCAAGTAGGTGATCCATTTATTGTAGATTTGTTAACCAAAATGAATGTAAATGTTGATTACCAAATAAGTCCTTTAATGAAGGTTGATAGTTTAGATATGAATGATTCTGATCGAAAAAAGATTTTTAATCATATAGCTAAATCAAACTTTAATAAGATATTGATTACTCATGGCACTGATACAATTGTTGATACTGCTACTTATCTTAATCAACAAAAAAATAAAACAATTGTATTAACAGGCTCTCTTAAACCTGCACTTTTTGTTGATAACGATGCAATATTTAATATTGGCTGTGCATTTACAGCAGTACAGACTTTAGGCAAAGGAGTATATGTAATTATGAATGGACAAATATTTGAACCCAGTAATTGTAGAAAAAATAAGGATAAAAATATTTTTGAAAAAATTAAGTAATAATAGACCTCAAAATAGACAATCCAAAAATAGCTGCTGTCTCAGATCTAAGTCTGTTCTTACCAAATGATACTTCAGTAATATTATTATTTTTAGCTTCCTGAATCTCATCATCTGAAAATCCACCCTCAGGACCTATAATAAGACAAACTTTATTTGAGTTTACAAACTTTTCTTTTAAAATATTTTTTGTCTTAAGATTTGCCATTATCTTTTGATCTTTATTGTTTTTTAAAAAATCAGAAAATTTCTCGGTATTATTAATTTTAGGTTTAAATACTTGATTAGACTGCTTTAGGGAGCTAATAGTAATTCTTTCAAGCCTTTCATGATTTACTTTCTTTTTTTCTGAATGTTTAGTTATAATTGGAGTTATTTCCCTAACACCAATCTCTGTAGCCTTTTCTACAAACCATTCAAATCTAGACTGATTTTTTAGAGGAGAAATAGCAATATGAATAGATGCTTTTTCAGGATTTTGCTTGGATAACTTTTTAATTTTAACTTTAACTTTTTTTCCTTTTTCAATTATCATACATTCTGCTAAAAGCCCATTTCCATTAGTAAAATTAATTATATCTCCTATATCTCTCCTATATGTCTTTAATATATGTTTGCTGTCATTTTCATTGACTATTATTTCATTATCTGTTTCGCTAAAATTTGAAAAAAATAAATTCATTAGAAACTATATCTTGGTAGAGGTGTAGATTTTAAATCTGATATTTCAGATGTAGAATACTTTAAATAACCTACAATCCCAATCATAGCAGCATTATCTGTAGTATACTGAAGCTCAGGAATAAAGATTTTCCAATTATTTTCTTTTAACTCATCATCTAATCTGCTTTTAAGATAACTGTTAGCAGATACACCACCTCCAAATACAATTGAGTAAAGATTATTCTCTTTGGCTAAAAATTTGACTTTATTTAATAAGTTATCTACTAAGTTTTTTTGAATTGAAGCGCATATGTCATGTAAATTCTCATCTATAAAATTCTTATTCTTATTTATATTATTGTGGACAAAATTGATAAAAGCTGTCTTAGTTCCACTATAACTTATGTTCCCACCTTCAACCTTAGGCAAAGGAAAAATAAACTTAAGTTCGTCTCCCATTTTTGATAATTTATCAATTTCTGGTCCAGCAGGGTAGTCTAGTCCTATTTTTTTTCCACATTTATCAAAAGCTTCTCCAATTGCGTCATCTAATGTCTCTCCAAGAATCTTCATTTTAAAATAATCTTCGACTAAAATGAATTGCGTATGACCTCCCGATATTGTTACTCCAAGAAAAGGAAAATCTGGATTCTTTTTACCATTATTAATAAAATTAGATAATATATGTGCTTGCATATGGTTAACCTCAATTACAGGAACTCTAAGGGAAACTCCTAATGATTTTGCAAATTCAGTTCCAACAATAAGAGAGCCCATTAAGCCTGGGCCCCTTGTGAAGGCTATTACTGATATTTCATTTAAAGAAATACCAGATTCTTTAATAGCTGATTCAACAACTGGTATTATGTTTGATAAATGAGCCCTTGACGCTAATTCAGGTACCACTCCTCCATATTTTTTATGTACAGATTGGTTAGCAATTTTATTTGACAAAACTATATCATTTTTTAAAACTGCTGCTGATGTATCGTCGCAAGAAGATTCAATACCTAATATATAAATATCTTTATTTGACATTACTATCTTTGTAATACAAATTTAATCAGAATAGTCATTAAGAATCTAAAAAAAATATTTTTAATAACCCTTGTGTTTGGGGTAATGCTAATAGCTTCATTATTTGTGGCTATCAATACCTCCGGAGTCCAGAATTATCTTAAGCAAAGTTTTATAGATTATATAAACATTAATACTGATAACTATTTACAAATTGAAGATTCATCATTTAATTATAAGGGTGAAGTTGTTTTTAATAAAATTTCATTATCAAATAAAGAATCTGACACTATATTTTTTATTGAGACTTTAAGAACTAATTTTTTTCCCCTGATTTCAGATTTAACTTTGAATAATTCTCTAAACATTGAAGGTCTTGATTTATCAATTGATCTTACAAACAATTTATCAAACAAGTTTGATGATGAATTTGAAGAAATAATAGGTAATATATTCTTTGATAGAGTTAATATATTAAACTCAAGTGTTAAGTTAATCATTGATTCAGTTCAAAATAATATTACAATTGATAAGCTGAATGCACATGAAATTAATAATGTTGATGGTCTATTTGTTAAACTAAATAGTTTTGCTGGTAATGTAAATGATTTAAAAATTGATGAGTTTAATTCAGAGATGAGCTATCGTGATGGTTTAATAAACTTTTCAAATTCTAATCTAGTATTTGCTGATCAATTTATAAAAGGGAATATAAATTTTCAATTAGATGATCAAAATAAGCTTAGTAATTTTGAAGAATCTAATATAGAATTTAGCCTAAATGCAAATAATTTTAAATTTTTAGATAAAAGTATATTAGATAAACCTATTATTCAAGGAGAAATAATATTTAAAGGATTAAAAGAAAATATTATCCTTGAAAAATTGAATTTAAAAACAGAAATATTAGAATTTAAATCTAGTGGATATTTAAGAGATATATTGACAAACGATTATGAGATTTCTATAGATTTATTTGATATTGATATTAATGAAGAAGATGTAAGTAAAAAATTAAATTTAGATCAACAGTTTAATCTTCCATTACTTGATGGAAATATTATCTTAACTGATGGGCTTATAACTTATACTTTTTCTCAAAAAAATATTTATGAATCTACTGCCTATATAAGTGGAATAGGACTATTAAAAGGTGAGACTTCGTTTGACTTTAATATTATTTTAGATCTTGTAAAAGATGATGATTTATTAGGCTCTCTTAATCTAGATAAATTAAAATTGGATTCAAGATTTAGAATAATATCAGATCAACAACTAATCTTAAATGGAGATATCAAGATTATTGAGAATAATAATGCTACAAATATTGATTTTAATAGTAGTATTGTAAATAATAACCTATCATCAAGACTTGGATTAGTAAAAGAAAACTTAAGACTTGACTTAGAAATTTATGGTAATCTACTAAACAAAAGATTGAATGCATCTGGTAAAATATCTCAAGAAACTATTCTTTTAAACAGTATAAATAATATTAGTGCTGATACTAATATTGAAATTGACTTTTCAGATGAAAAGTATGTTAAATCTAACATAAAATTAAAAGAAATTAGAATAGATACATCCAATGATAAAATATATTTAACCGAACTTAGTGAAATAAATGAAATTCTAGACTACGCTTTCATAGATGCTAATAAAAAATATGATTTTAGCCTTCAATTGAATGACAAAAAACTTTACCTCGAATCTAATCTTGGCTCTAATATTTTAATCAATGGTTTTTATAATAATGAGAATGATGTTGATATAAGTTTTGAACTTTCAAATTTATTTATTCAAAACTTCTTTGAAATAAATAAAAACCCAGTTTCTGGTAATATTGAGTCTAAAATAAACATAAACAGAAGCGAGACAAATAGAATACTTAATATAAGTACTAAGATAAAAGATATTAATATCAAAGAACATGAAATAGGTAATTTAGAAGTTAATGCTTTTGGAAATACAGATTTTAACTCATACTCAGTCGATTTAAAATTATTAAAAAACAAAAATATTACTCTTGAGTCCAAAGGAACAGTTATTGCGATAAATGAAAAACCAAATTTAGACTTAGATTTAAATTTTAATGATTTTGATATATCATTTATTGAAAAAATTGGCTCAAATACTTTAAAAGAAATCTCTAGTTCAATTACTGGACAAGTTAATCTATGGGGTGCATATGATAATATTCAACATAATGGAAACTTAGTATTAAATAAGTCAAAATTATTTATTCCATATTTAAATATTGAATACTTAATAGATGATAACTCATTACTAACTCTTTATAATCAGAATATTGAGTTTAATGATGTTTCAATAAGTCATAATGAATCAAATTCTTCCTCTTCTTTAAATGGAAAAATAACCCATTCAGATTATAAGGATTGGAATTTAAGCTTAGTCTTTCAATCAGATAGATTATTTATTTTAAACAAGGAGTTTAATGAAGGTGAAAATTTTTTTGGCAAGGCATATATTGATGGGAAAATTTCAATTACAGGTCCAACTGATCAAGTTGCTATTGATATAGATGCAATAACAAAACCTGGAACATACATAACTATACCAAAAACAAATAACTATTCAATTGATAATTTCTCTTTTATAGAATTTAATGACTTAAATAATTCAAATTTATCTAATAATAATAAATTATTTGAAGATGCCAGTCAATTTAATAACAAAACTGTTGATTTAAATATTAACCTTGAAATTGATAATAATGCTAAAGTAGATATAACTATAGATCAGGAAACAGGTAGCTTCATAAGTGGAACTGGAAATGGTAATCTATTTATGGAAATAGATTCTGATGGAAAATTTAATATTTATGGAGATTATACAACTACTGAGGGGGAATATAATTTTAAAGACCTTGCTTTAATTGATAAAAAATTTAAATTAAAGGACGGTGGAACAATTATATTCGATGGAGAGCCTCTTGGAGCACAAATGAATTTGCTGGCAATTTATGAAGTCCCTGGTGGTTCTAATCCAGCCTTACTTTTAGACAATCCCAATTTTAATAAAAAAATTCCAACTGATGTTGAAATTAAGCTTACAGGAAATTTAACAAAACCTAATAATCCCGATTTTGACATATATTTTCCAAATACTAGTAGCACTGTAACCTCAGCAATTAATTATAAATTAAATGATCCTGAGATAAGACAACTTCAAGCTATCTCTCTTTTGACTCAGGGAATTTTTATAAATGAAGTTAGTGTTTCTATTGAGGGATTAACAAATAATATATATGAGAAGATATCTGATATCTTTAGTGATTTATTAGGGGGTTCACAGGGCCCACTTAAAGTTGGTTTAAATTATTTACAAGGAGATAAAAGCGATATACTTGATATTAAAACAGAGGATAGATTTGGAGTTACTCTATCTACTGAAATTAGTGATAAGATACTTTTCAATGGTAAAATTGGAGTTCCAATAGGTGGAATCGAAGAAACTCTAATTATTGGAGATGTTCAAATTGACTTTATTTTAAATGAGGATGGTTCTCTTAAGGCCAAAGTTTTTAATAGAGAAAATGAATTTAGGTATATTGGTGATAAGCTAGGTTATACTCAAGGTGTTGGCTTATCATATCAAGTTGATTTTCAAACTTTTCGAGATTTACTTTCTAAACTTGTTCAAAAAAACAAGTAATCTGTTTTTAAAAATTAATGATCGTTTTACAATAATAGATTTTTATCAGTAAATTTGTGCAACTTTAGCTAAAATTGATTAATAAATTAAAAAAAATAGGGGTATTAACATCAGGAGGTGATTCTCCTGGAATGAATGCTGCTGTTAGAGCAGTTGTTAGATCTGCTGAATTTCACAAAATAGATTGTTTTGGTATTTATAAAGGCTTTGAAGGATTAATATCCGATGATATAAAAAAACTCAACGCAAGATCAGTTAAAAACATTATCAATAAAGGTGGTACTATCCTAAAATCTGCCAGGTGTCTTGAATTTAGAACTAAAGAGGGTAGAGTAAAAGCAAAACAAACTTTAGATAAATATGGAATAGATTCTTTAATAATAATTGGAGGAAATGGTTCACTTGAAGGAGGTAAAGTTTTTGAAGAGGAGAATGGTATTAAAGTTATTGGAATTCCAGGTACTATAGACAACGACTTAGCTGGAACAAGCTTCTCTTTAGGGTATGATACTGCCCTCAACACAGCTATAGAGGCAATTGATAAAATTAGGGATACTGCTATTTCGCACAACAGACTTTTCTTTATAGAGGTTATGGGTAAAGGTTCAGGTCATATTGCTTTAAATGCTGGAATTGGTGCAGGTGCAGAAGAAATTTTAATCCCTCAGAAGAATATGGATCTGGATAGATTGCTTAAATCACTAAAACGTAGTGAAAAATCTGGAAAATCCTCAAGTATAATTGTTGTATCTGAAGGAGAAAAAATTGGAGACAATGTATTTAAATTTTCTTCTTATATAGAAAAAAACTTTCCACACTACGAAACCAGAGTTTCAATTCTTGGGCATATTCAAAGAGGAGGTTCTCCCTCATGTTTTGACAGAGTTCTAGCTTCAAGAATGGGTGTTTTTGCAGTTGACTGTTTATTAGAAAATAAAAGTAAAATAATGGTGGGTATAATCGACAATAAAATAGTCTCTGTCCCCATCGATATTGCCTTAAAAGGAGGCCAAGACATTGATGAAGACCTTATTAGGGTTAGTGATATAATTTCAATTTAATTTAAAAAAAAATGGCAATAAATATAGGTATTAACGGTTTTGGAAGAATAGGTAGACTGGTTTTTAGATCTGCTATTAACAATGATAGTTTTAATATTACATGTATTAATGATCTTTTAGATATAAATCACTTAGCATATCTACTAAAGTATGATTCAGTTCATGGAACTTTTGATGGCTCTATTGAAATAAATGATAATAAATTGATTGTTAATGGAAAGCCAATACAGATAACAGCTGAAAGAGATCCTGTTAATATTGATTGGTCTGGTATGAATACTGATATTGTAGCTGAGTGTACAGGTATTTTTACTACTATTGAAACTGCCTCTGCTCATTTAAATTCAGGTGCAAAGAAAGTTGTAATTTCTGCTCCAAGTGTAGACGCTCCTATGTTTGTAATGGGTGTTAATCATCTTGATGCAAAGCCTAATGATCTTATAGTATCCAATGCATCTTGTACAACTAATTGCTTAGCACCAATTGCTAAAGTTTTAAATGATAGTTTTGGAATAGAGGAAGGTCTAATGACAACTGTGCATGCAGCTACTGCTACACAGTTTACTGTTGATGGTCCATCAAAAAAAGATTTTAGAGGTGGTAGAAGCTCTCTTTTAAATATTATACCGAGTTCTACTGGAGCAGCTAAAGCAGTTACTAAAGTAATTCCGTCTTTAGAGGGAAAATTAACAGGTATGGCTTTTAGAATTCCCACTGCGAATGTTTCTGTAGTTGATCTTACAGTTAGATTATCTAAAAAGACAAGTTATGAGGAAATTAAAAAACACATGCTAGATGCATCAAAAAATGATCTTAATGGAATACTTGGTTATTGTGATGATCTAGTTGTTTCGCAAGATTTTATTGGGGATAAAAGAACATCTATTTTTGATGCTAACGCAGGTATGGAGCTAAACTCAAACTTTTTCAAAATAATCTCTTGGTATGATAATGAATGTGGCTATTCAAATAAGTTACTTGATTTATCTAAACATATCTTTTCAATATAAACTAAAATGATTTTAATAGTTGATAGTGGATCTACTAAAACCGACTGGATATCACTTGATAAAAATGGTGATGAATTGTTCTCAACTCAAACTCTTGGGTTAAACCCGCAAATGTTATCCAATGAAATACTAAACGAACGTATTAAAAATAACTTTGATATTTATAAAAATAGAAAAAATGTTAAAAAACTATTTTTTTATGGTGCTGGCTGTGGAGTTGAATCAACCCAGAACAGAATTTTAAATGTATTTAAGTCTATTTTTACAAATAGTGAGTTTGATATAAAAGAAGATACATATGCCGCTGTTTATTCTGTAGTTGATAAAGGAGTTCCTTCTATAGTAAATATTATTGGTACAGGTTCAAATTGTTCTTATTATGATGGTAAAAATGTAATTCAAAAAGTTCATTCTTTAGGGTATGTTTTAATGGATTATGCTAGTGGAAACTATTACGGAAAGTATCTGATTAGAGCATATTATTTTAATAAAATGCCTGAAAATCTTAGAGAAGAATTTGCTCAAAAATTTGATTTATCACCAAATACCATAAAGAATAAATTATACAGAGAAGAAAATCCAAATACTTACTTGGCTAGTTTTGCTCGTTTTTTAATTGAAAATAAATCCAATGAATATTTTAAAGAAATAATTTTTAAAGGTCTTGAAAGGTTTATTGATTATCAGATCCTCCAATATGACGATTTTAGCAAAGTTGATGTTCATTATGTAGGTTCTATTGGGTATTTCTTGAAAGATGAAATTATAAAAATTGGTAAAAAATATAATTTAAAGACTGGTAAGTTTGTTAAAAGACCTATTGAAGGTCTAGTCGAATACCATAAAAAGAATATTCTTAAATAATTAATTTATTGCTATCATAGATATCTCGACATTAACATTCATTGGTAATGTTTTTACTGCTATAGTTTCTCTAGCAGGTTCCATTCCACTTTCAAGGTAACTACCATAAATCTCATTTACATCATTGAAATATTTCATATCTGACAAAAATATTGTTGACTTTACTACATTTTTAAAGTCCATTTTAGCTTCAGCTAATATATTCTTTAAATTCTTCATTACTTGGTGAGTTTCATCTATTATAGAGTTATTATTTAAATTCATTGAGTCAGGATCTAATGCAATTTGACCAGAAATAAATAATATGTCATTTTTTAAAATAGCTTGGTTATAAGGACCTATTGGTGCTGGTGCATTTTTAGTATTGATTATTTTTTTCATTTATAAAGTTCTATCAGGTTCTGATCTTTTTTCATATTTAAGATCACTTAAAAGCCCAGATTTAATGCCTATGAAAAAATTCCATGATGCTCTGGGACTGAAAGGTACCCAAGAAAAATTCAATCTCCAACTATCTAAGTCTCTATCAAATCTAAGCTGAGTATATGTAAAACCTTTTTGTTTAAAATCATATCCAGATGAAACTCCAACTTTCCACTTTGGAGTAAGACTTAAATTTGAAGATATCATAAGGGAATTTGTTGAAAAATCATTTTGACCACTTGCATTGTTATATGTTAATGAATAAGCAAGATTTAGTGACCATGGTAATACATATCTATATTTTTCAAGGTTAATCTCTTCTTCTTCTTCTTCTTCTTCCATATATTGTCTAGAATTAGAAAAATCTTGAGATACACCAAACAAATCATCTGGTCTTCCACCACCAGATGTTGATTCATTTATTTGTTCATCTGATTGTCCTCTTTTAAAAGTATTATTATTTATTGAGTACTGGGTTGAAAGATTTGCACTGGTTAATCTAAGAAGCCCACCTCCATTCTTAACATTAAAAACGTTAATTCTTCGATTATTCTCATCTAACCCATATAGATCAAAAGTAGCCCCAGTATTCAATGCAAGTCCTTTTGCAAGATCTATAGTTCCAGTTACTCTTACAGGTGACCATTTAAACTCCTCAGCAGCAATATTATATCCAGTTGAAATATTTAAATTTTTTAATATGTTTACTTTTCTTAATTCAGTCTGTGTTGAATCTTTAGGTTTCACTTTGGCCTCCAATGTGTTTTGAATACTAATTCCAATACTACTAGAGTAATTCTTTCCAGGAACTCCGTATAAGCCACCCTGAAATCTGGTATATTCAGCTGTATTTCCATCAGCATCAATTATATAGGTGTCATAATACTCTTCAAAACTAGGATTGTTTGAGTAAGAAATACTTGGAGTAATAGTATGTCTAATTGATTGAACTTTATTCTTAGGTTTAAAATTTAAAATACCGTAAATTTTTGTTGTAACACTAGCGTTATAATTATATATTCCATATCTATCGAAACCAGAAATTGTATCCTTTACCACTCCTAAATCTTCATCATAATTGTTATACTTTATAGTCTTTCCGCTCCATACTTCCTTATAAGTACCTCCAACACTAACACTGAAATGTTTAAAAACCTTAAAGTTAGTAGTAAATGGAATATCATGTTGAACACCAGATTTAGCATTTTCAAACATTCCCTTTTTTAGAAGCAAATCATCAGCAAAGATTGCCCTATTTTCTGCTTTTGATGAATATTGAATATTTATATTTTGAAAAAATCCTTTTTTAGATCTACCTTTTCTTTCAAAAGGATAGAATCTTGCGGAATTTAAAGTCAAAGTAGGTAAAGTTAAATTTACTTGTTTAGACTGAGTATTTTGAGACATATTAGCGTTTAAACTAAGTCTTACGCCAGCAGAACCAGGAAAACTTTTAGAGTATGAAATAGACGAACTTAAATTATTATTTAAAAAATTTCCTGTGTTCAATTGATTAACAGATTGCCTAAAATAGTCGCTACTACCAAAATTCACAGATGCACTGAAGGTAGAGTTAGGTGATGATTTGGTATCTTTCGAGTGACTCCATCTCACATTATATACAGTAGATTTTCCATATCCAGGTAATCCTCTTTCTCCATTTATTAGATTCTCATATCTAATAGTGAAATTTCCATTGTATTTATATCTCTTTCTATATATTGAGCTAATATTTACTCCATAGCTTCCATTAGTATAATAATCTCCTAATAATGTAAGATCAAAAAATTCTGATATTGGAAGATAATATCCTCCATTTTGAAGCGAATATCCTCTTTCATTACTTTCATTAATATTTGGAATTATAAAGCCAGAATCTTTTGTTTGTTGAGATGGAAAATATGCAAAAGGAAGACCGATTGGAGTAGGTACATTCTTAACAAATAAATTAGTAAACCCAGTTACAATATTACCACCTGGGACTAATTTTCCTTTTCTAATTTTAAAATAATAATCAGCTTCTTCAGATTCGTCTCCAAGTAAATTTCCACCCGTTGTAACTTTTCCATCTTTCAAAAAATAAACTGAATCATTTTGTTTCTTGGTCAAAGAAGATAAAATATTCATTCCGTTCTCTTCTGATTTTGAATTCCAGATCAAAGCTTTTTGATTATCAAAATTATACTTAATGGAATCAGGATTAACGACATTTCCACCTTGTTTAAAAGTTGGATATTGACTTAAATTTCCATTTTTATCAGCAATTCGTCCTGCTGTAACAATATTTTCTTTGTAATCAAGAATTATAAGTCCAGAGGTTAACTCTATATCTTCATAAACAATTTTTGCTTTGTTATAAAGTATAATTTTATTGTTTCTTTGATCTATAGTTATAGAATCAGTTGCATCATATTTAATATTATCTAAAAGAAGAGGTTTTCTGTCTTGCTCGATAATATTAAGAGTATCTAATTCTTGAGGAGCACTTTGAGAATAAGCTACATTTAAACCAATTATAAATGAAACTATTAAAAAGGCTTTTAAGTTTTTTTTCAAGATTTAAAATTGAGTTATTAACAAGACACTAAGGTTAATCAAAATTAATCATAATTTTAATTATAATAATTTACTTGATGAATTCATTTAGGTTAACTCTTCTAGTTTTATTGCTATCTATTACAAACTTTATATTTTCTCAACAAAATATAAACTCTCAATTTACTGTTGTGGTTGATGCCGGTCATGGTGGTAAAGATCCTGGTAATACTGGAAATGGATTCTTAGAAAAGGAAATTGCATTAAGTATTGCCTTAAAACTTGGAAAGAAGTTAGAAGACAATGATATTAAAGTTGTATATACTAGAAAAAGTGATGTATTTGTTGATTTATTTGATAGAGCAAATATTGCCAATAGATCAAACGCTCAACTTTTTATTTCTATTCACTGTGATTCCCATACATCACAAGCATATGGAGCTGGAACATTTGTTCTTGGTCTTCACGCAAACCAAAGAAACTTTGAGATTGCAAAAAAAGAGAACTCTGTAATTTTCTTTGAAGATGATTATATCAATAAATATGAAGGTTTTGATCCAAATAACCCTGAGTCTGTAATTGGATTAACTTTAATGCAAGAGGAATACCTTGATCAAAGTATTGTTGCAGCATCATATATTCAAAATAGTTTTGTTGAAAAACTTAAGAGAAAGAACAGGACTGTTAAGCAAGCTGGTTTTATTGTACTTAAATACACTTATATGCCTAGTGTTCTAGTTGAAACAGGTTTTTTAACAAATAAGTCAGAGGGTGCTTACCTTAATTCTTTAAAAGGTCAGAATGAAATGGCAGATGCAATTTCCTCTGCTGTAATTGACTATAAAAATGATTTTTTTCAGAATTTATCAACAACTAGTTTAACAAACGATTTAAACGAATCAAAAATATTATATAGAGTTCAAATTGCAGCAAGTGCTAGACTTTTGGAACTTAAACCCTATAACTTTAGAGGATTGAAGTCAGTGGATGTAGTAAGGGATGGCAACTTGTATAAGTATTTATATGGAAAACACAACACTTTGGAAGATGCAAAAAAATCTCTTAATGATGCCAAAAAGAGCGGTTATCAATCTTCTTTTATTGTTAAATATGAAAATAATAAGCTAATTAGTTTAAATTGACATTGTTTCCGCACATTTAACTAACTAAATAATTCTTATTTTTACAAATATTAAACCTAAACTACCTTGAAATTATCTAAAGAAACCAAAGTTGCTTTTTTTGTATTAACCTCTATTCTTTTATTCATATTTGGGTTTAACTACTTAAAAGGTACATCTTTACTAGACAGGCAAAAAACTTTATTTGCTGTATATGATGAAGTAGATGGACTATTAGTTGGAGCTAATGTTATGATTAATGGTCTATCAATAGGTAATGTGACAGAATTGGATTTTCTTCCCAATTCCACAAAAATATTGGTTACAATAAAAGTTAAAGACAAATTAAATTTTTCTTCCAAAAGTACAGCCACTATATATGAAACTGGTGTTCTTGGTGGCCTTGCTATTTCAATTGAACCAATATTTGATAGACAATCAATTGCCCAGACTGGAGACACACTTAGTTCAAGTGTTAAACCTGGGTTAACTGAATTAATTAATAGACAAATTGAACCTCTTTCAAGACAGCTACAAAGTACAATTACTAGTGTTGACTCTATATTTACAGGTGCATCAAATGTTTTAAATTTAGAAACTCAAAAAAATATAAAAGAGTCTGTAGAAGTTTTAACTTCTGCCATAAATGCTATAAATAAATCTGCTTCTATAATTGAAAATACTCTGACTGAAAAAAATGATAAGATTAATAATACATTAGATAATATTGAATCAATTAGTGATAATCTCTCTAAAGTTACCCAAGATTTAAATGATTTTGGAATATCAAATTTTCTTACTGATTTAAAAGAATCTTCAGAAGGTATCAACTCTGTAATTCAAAATATAAACTCAGAGTCTTCTAGTCTTGGTAAATTAATAAATAAGGATGAATTTTATGAAAACCTGAATTCATCAATTATTAGTCTCAATAAGTTAATTGATGATATTAATGAAAATCCAAAAAAATACGTTCATTTTTCAATTTTTGGTAGAAAATAGATGATTAGCATTCTTCCCAATATAATCTTCTCATTAATCTTAACTTTTGCTGTAGGTTTCTTTATCAGAAATATTCAAAGGTTAATTAAGGTTATTAAGATGGGGAAACCAATTAATAGAACTGATAATCCAGCTAAAAGACTTTCTAATTTACTTCGCATCGCTCTTGGTCAGTCAAAGATGGTTGTAAAACCAGTATCTGGCTTTTTACATGTAATCGTTTATGTAGGTTTTATAATAATAAATATTGAATTACTTGAAATACTAATTGATGGAGTAACTGGATCACACAGGTTTTTTTCAAAATATTTCAATCCATTTTTTTATGATTTTTTAATCGCTTCCTTTGAAATTCTTGCATTATTAGTTTTAATCTCAGTTATTGTTTTTTGGACTAGAAGAAATATTATAAAGATTAAAAGATTTTTAAGCGCTGAAATGAAGGGTTGGCCAAAATTTGACGCAGATAATATTCTTTATTTTGAAGTTGTTTTAATGCTCTTATTCTTGTCAATGAATGCTACTGATCTAATCCTTCAATATCGTGGTTTTGATGGTTACAATAAGGCAGGATTTTTTCCTGTTTCATCATTTCTAGTTCCTATTTTTGATTCTCTTGATACCTCAACAGTATATTTATTTGAAAGAGTTTTTTGGTGGCTACACATATTAGGTATTCTTTTCTTTCTTAACTATTTATACTATTCTAAACATTTACATATTCTATTAGCATTTCCAAATACATACTTCTCAAACCTAGAAGAAAAAGGTAAGTTTAGCGTTCTTGAGTCAGTTAAAAATGAAGTTATGCTTATGTTCTATCCTGATAGAGCTTCTACTGAAACCAATCAAGTAGAAAAATTTGGTGCATCTGATGTTCTTGATCTAAACTGGGTTCAATTAATGAACGCATATTCATGTACAGAATGTGGAAGGTGTACTAGCGAATGTCCTGCAAATATGACTGGAAAAAAATTATCACCTAGAAAAATAATGATGGATACTAGAGATAGATTAGAAAAAATTTCTTTAAATATTTCACAAAATAAAGGAAAGTTTATAGATGATGGAGACAGGTTACTTGATAACTATATTTCAAAAGAAGAGCTTTGGGCATGTACTTCATGTAATGCATGTGTAGAGGTATGTCCAATAAACATTGATCCTTTATCTATAATTATGGATATGAGACAGTATTTAATAATGGAAGAATCATCCGCTCATCCAGATTTAAATAATATGATGAACAATATAGAAAACAATGGTGCTCCATGGCCATATAATCAATTAGATAGAGAACTATGGGTTCAAGAAACACAATAAAAATGAAAAAAGAAGAAGTAGAAAATTATTTACATCAAAAAATAGAAAAAGGTGAAACAGTTAGTCCAATCCTTCCCAAGGGTGTTAAAAATTATTTAATAGATATTGATGGAACTATATGTGATGATATTCCCAATGAAGAACCTGAAAGAATGGCAATAGCAAAATTATATCCAGATGCTCTTGAAACAATAAATAATTGGTATGATAAAGGTCATATTATATGTTTCTTTACTGCTAGAATTGAGTCTCATAGAGAAGTAACTGAAAAATGGTTAGAAGATAACGGATTTAAATATCATAGTTTACTAATGGGTAAACCCAGAGGTGGAAACTATCATTGGATAGATAACCATCTAGTAAAGGCCACTAGGTATAATGGAAAGTTTACTGATCTGGTAGAGAAAAAAGTAACAATTGAGGTCTTTGACGACGAAAAAACAAAATAATATAATATGAAAGTTCCTATTTTGTCAGAGCTTAAATCAAAAGGCAATAGCCCAGAGTATTTATTCTGGGTAGGATGTGCTGGTAGTTTTGATGATCGATCAAAAAAGGTAACTAAAGCTTTTGTAAAAATTTTAAATAAGGCAAATATATCTTATGCTATTCTCGGTAAAGAAGAATCTTGTACTGGAGATCCAGCAAAAAGAGCAGGTAATGAATTTTTATTTCAGATGAAAGCTATATCAAATATTGAAATTTTAAATTCTTATAATATTAAAAATATAATTACTACTTGCCCTCACTGTTTTAATACTATTAAAAATGAGTACCCTGAATTGGGAGGTAATTATAAAGTAATTCATCATACTACTTTTATTAATAATCTTATAAAAGAAAATAAAATTACAATTTCTGGTGGATACTATAAGGGTAAGAAAATAACTTATCATGATCCATGCTATCTGGGTAGAGCAAATGGTATATATGAAGCTCCAAGAGAAGTTATAAAAAAGCTCGATGCTGAGTTAGTTGAAATGAAAAGTTGTAAATCTAAATCTTTATGTTGTGGAGCTGGTGGTGCTCAAATGTTTAAAGAACCTGAGAAAGGTAATGAAGATATTAATATTAAAAGATCAGAAGAGGCTATAAATACAGATTCTGAAATAGTTGCTGTGAGCTGCCCTTTCTGTAACACTATGATGAATGATGGAATGACGGCTAAAGAAAAAAATATAGATGTTTTGGATATTGCGCAAATGATTGAAAAAGCAGAAGACTTATGAAAGTAGAATTTGATAAAATACCTGATGAATCAAGAATATGGATATATCAATCCAATTATGATTTTACTGAGTCTGACGTTAATGTTATTAATAGTAAATCTGACTTATTTCTCGATAATTGGATGGCTCACAATAAAGATCTTCAAGCATCATTTAAGATACTAAATAATCGATTTTTGGTTATTGCAGTTAATGAAAAATTTAATCCAATTGGAGGATGCTCTATTGATTATTCTATTCAGTTGATAAAAGATATTTCTAATACAATAAACAAGAACTTATTAGATAGGCTTATAGTTAATTATAGAATAGGTCCAATAATTAAATCAATTACTCTAAGAGATTTAAAAAACAATTTAAAAAATGGATCTATTTCATCAGAAACAGTTATATTCAACACAACGGTAGCCACTAAGAAAGAACTTTTAAATAATTTTGAAATAAAGCTAAGCTCTTCTTGGTTGTCGAAATTTATTTAGAAATGAAAAAACTTCTTTTACTCATAATTTTATTTAATTTTTCATTTATTTATTCTCAAGATATCTATTACGAGCTTCATAATAATAAGAAGCAGTGGGTAGATAGCGTATATAATTCTCTTTCACTTGAAGAAAAAATTGCTCAATTATTTATTAATTGGGTATCACCCGAACAGTCAGATTTTGAAGAAATTAAAAAACTAGTTGAAGTAAATAAAATAGGTGGATTAATATTTTCAATTGGAACAACAAAATCTCACTTAGAATGGTTAAACAAGTTCCAAGCAATTTCTAAAACACCTTTGTTAGTTGCAATGGATGCCGAATGGGGACCCTCACAAAGATTATCTGATGTTTTTGCTCATCCTTGGAACATGACACTTGGAGCTATACAAGATAATAATCTAATTAAAAATATATCAAAAAGAATGGCAGAGCAAAACAAGGCTCTTGGGATTAATTATAATTTTTCTCCCTCTGTTGATGTTAATAATAATTCAAAGAATCCAATCATTGGAAATAGATCTTTTGGTGAAGACCCTGAAAATGTCTATCAAAAAGCAAAAGCATACATAAATGGGCATAAAGAAGTAGGTGTATTTACATCAGTTAAACATTTTCCAGGTCATGGGGATACTGATAAAGATTCTCATAAGACACTTCCTGTAATTAATGGAAGTATAAAAAGACTTAATGAAGTTGAGTTATATCCTTTCAAGAAATTAATTGATGATGGTCTGGTAGAATCTGTTATGACAGCTCATCTTAGTGTTCCATCTTTAGATAAAAAATTTCCCTCTTCATTGTCAAAAAAAACAATTAATAATCTTCTCAGAGAAGAATATAAATTTAATGGTATAACAGTGACAGATGCACTTGACATGAAAGGTGTCCTTCAAGATCCTACTATAAACGTAGATCTTAGAGCTTTTGAAGTTGGAAATGACATAATATTGATGTCTACAGATGTTCCTAAAGGTATTAATCTAATTGCAGAGAAGTTAAAGAGTGGTAAGATTCCGATGATTAAATTAGCTGAATCAGTAAAAAAAATCTTATCTCTAAAAGCTAGATCTAATTTAGATGTTATAACAGAGATTTCCTCTAAAAATATTCTAGATAGAGTTAACACACCCAAAGATTCACTTTTGTATTCAAGAGCAATGGAATCAGCAATAACGCTAGTTAAAAATAACTCAAATTCTGTTCCTCTACTTAAAGATAAAAAATATCTACATGTTTCATTTGGAAATGAATCAACTTACTTTTTTAATAAACTAAAAAAATATATTGATGTTGATTCCCACAATTCAAAAGATTTTAGTTTGTTGTTTGAAAAAACAAAATATGATGGTATAATTATCTCCTACCAAGGTTCGAGTTCTAGTCCTTATGCCTCAAATATAATACCCAAAAATGTATCTGAAATTATAGAAAAAATTGGGAAGAATAATGCTGTAATTTTAAGTTTATTCCTTAACCCCTATAGCTTAAACTCTTTTGAAAAAATCGATGATTTCGATTCAATAGTTGTGGGTTATCAGAATAATATGATCTCTCAGGAAATTATGGCTGATTTATTGGTTGGTACCAGATCTTTTAAAGGAAAATTACCTGTTTCAAATAATTTTTATCCAGTAAATCATGGGATATCAATTGATAAGAAAAATATTCTTGGATATTCAAGGCCTTCATACGAGGGTTTTGATCCAAAAAAACTTTCATACCTTGACTCAATTGCAATATCTGCTATTGATTCAATGATGACTCCAGGAATTCAAATGCTGGTTTCAAAAAAAGGTAAAATTGTCTACAATAAAAGTTTTGGATATCATACATATGAAAAATTAAACAAACTAGAGAATTATCATGTATTTGATTTATCATCAATTACTAAAATTCTTGCAACTATGCCATTAGTTATTCAAGAATATGAATCTGGAAATCTTTCTTTAAATACAAATTTAAAGCAGCTTTTTCCAAAAAAAAAACTAGCTGATAAAGGAGAAATTACATTAAAAGAAATGTTGTCTCACTATGCTAGGTTAAAACCATGGATTCCATTTTATGAAGAAACTTTAAATAATAAAGAAAAACCAAAAACCAGATTTTACAAAAATAACTACAGATCTTCATTTTCAATACCTGTCACTGAAAATCTATATTTAAAAAAAAAATATGAGGAAAAAATATTTGAATCAATTGTAGAAAGTGATCTGATTGAAAAACTTGAATTTAAATACTCTGATCTTCCTTTCTATTTTTTAAAGTTCTGGTTTGAAGGTATGTATGATAAGCCACTTGACTTATTAGCAGAAGAAAGAATTTTTAATAATCTCGGATTGGAGAGAACAATGTTTAATCCATATAAAAGATTAAGTCTAGATGAAATTGTACCCTCTGAGGAAGACGATTTTTTCAGATATTCAAAACTACATGGTTATGTTCATGATGAGGGTGCAGCAATGCTTGGAGGTGTATCTGGACATGCCGGATTATTTTCTAATTCTTATGAAGTTGCAGTTATACTTCAAGCTATGATTCAAGGAGGCTCATATAATAATTATAGTCTTTTCAGGCCTGAGTCATTTGATATATTCAATAAATGTTATTACTGCGATTTTGATAATCGAAGTGGAGTGGGGTTTGATAAACCTCAAATTGAGGGAAATCACGGTTCAACTTTTGGTGAAGTTTCAATGAATAGTTTTGGTCACTATGGTTATACAGGTTCAATGGCTTGGGCTGATCCTGATGAAGAAATAATATTTGTGTTTCTTTCAAATAGAACTTTTCCAACTAGAGAAAATACATTACTCCAAAAAAGTAATATAAGAACAAGATCTCAGGAGATAGTATATAAATCTATATTTGATACAGAATGAAAATTGGAATAGTATGTTATCCTACATTTGGTGGTTCAGGAGTTATTGCAACTGAGCTTGGGATTGAATTATCAAAAAAAGGACATGAAATACATTTTATTACATATAGTCAACCTGTAAGATTAGATGCTTTATCAAAAAATCTTCATTACCATGAGGTAAATGTTCCTGACTATCCTCTCTTTAAATATGAGCCATATGAATTAGCTCTTTCAAGTAAATTATATGATGTAATTTCTAAGTACAAGATCGATGTTCTTCATGTGCATTACGCAATTCCTCATGCATATGCAGCTTACATGGCAAAAAAGATACTCTATGTGAATGGTTATAAAATCCCTATAATTACAACTCTTCATGGCACCGACATAACTCTTGTGGGTAACCACCCATTTTATAAACCTGCGGTAACTTTTAGTATAAATAAATCAGACATTGTAACAAGTGTATCAAATAGTTTAAAAGATGATACTAGAGAGTTTTTTGGGATTGAACGAGATATTGAAGTAATACCAAACTTCATTGATATAGATAAATATGATAAAAAACATAATCTCTGTGAAAGAAATAAGATAGCTAATGGAGATGAACAAATAATAGTTCATATAAGTAATTTTAGACCATTAAAAAGAGTTATTGATGTACTTAAAATTTTTGATAAAATTTCACAAAAAGTAAACTCTAAACTTATTATGGTTGGGGATGGTCCTGAAAAGAAAAAAGCAAAAGATTTTTTAAGACAAAACGATTTAAAAAATAAAGTAATTTTTCTTGGAAACACAAATGAAGTTGATGAGATTTTATGTTCATCAGATCTGTTCTTGCTACCTTCCGAAAAAGAGAGTTTTGGTCTTTCAGCTCTTGAGGCTATGGCGCTAAAAGTTCCTGTGATTTCCTCTAATGTTGGTGGACTTAAAGAGTTAAACATAAATGGTAATTCAGGCTTCACAAGTGATGTTGGTGATATAGATTCTATGTCAAATAATGCTATAAAGATTCTGTCCAATGAAAATTTAAAAAAGAAATTTAAGTCTCAGGCCTTTGAGAATGCAAAAAAGTACGATATCAAAAAAGTAATTCCTCTGTACGAGGATATTTATAAAAAAGCAATTAGTAAGTGTTAATTAGGGTTGTAAATTCTTTTAGCATCCTTATAAACTTGTTCTTTATCAAATACCATTTTCTTAGTTTCAAATTTAGAATATAAGTCCATTTGATCCGTATAATGTTCTGAGTCAGGATTATCAGAATTTCCGTAAGAAATAATACTTTCAAGAACTGGACCATTTTGATTGAACCTAACAAGTCCAATGTAGGACTCTCCTTGGGTTACTTTAAACTTTCCATCTTTATAAGGTCTTGATGACATAGCTGTTATAACATCAGGAAGTCCCCATATGGGAATCTCTTTATCCCCTCTAACTAGTTTTTGGAAGTCTCCAAGGGTAATATCAATTGATCCAAAATTATCAATTAAATATGCTTTAGTATCTGCTAATGCGGATAATAGTGTCTCTTTACTTACAGTATTATCATTTTTTTGTATTTCATTTCTATATTTCAATACAAGTTGATAATACAATATGCCATATATTCCTGCACCCTTGGAATCAATATCTGTCTTTCTATTCCATTTCTGAATTATATCTAGCATTTCAAATAAATCATTATCTCTATCAATTTTTAGCGTTTCTATAATACTTATATCCATGAAATTATAGTTAAACTTTGATGGAAATGAATTATCGTATTTAATGTCTTTAAAATCTTGATATGAAACTTTGTCATAACTCTCAATTAATTCAATTAATCTAGAGGATCTATTATTATCATATGTTTCATATCCCATTCTCTTGCTATAATTTTCTTCTTTAGGGTTTTCTTCAGCAGATGTTGATTTAAAAGGAGAGTGGTTAGCATCATATATAAATCCAGCTTTAGGTTGAATAACTTGAGGAAGATCTTCTATATCGTAATATTCTGTCCATAAAGTTTTTTTAGTATCTCCGGGGACTATTCCTTTCCAATTGTAACCTTCAGCTCTTTTTGGAATTATTCCATTAGATATATAAAATATAGTATCATATCTATCTGCGTATCCAATATTAAATCCTGGAATTTGCTTCATCTTTAAATTATTATAGAATTCAGTAAAATTTTTAGATTTACCCATTCTCCACCACTGCTCTAGGGCTCTTATGTTAAAAAGTGTTGGAGTTCTAATTGAATAATACCCGGATTTATTTTTTAGTGTTGGACCATAAATACTTCTATAATATTTTCTATTTATATTAATAGGAATACCAAGGACTTTGATACTAATTTTAGCTTTTAATTTTTCTAAATTGTACTCCTCTCCATCAACAACATATTTTCTATTATTTTTCATTTTTAATTTAAATACATCAGTTTTATCAGGATAATTTACTGTATGAGACCACCCTAAGTTTTCATTTACTCCTATTAAAACATGGGGAGTTCCTGGATAAAGAGTTCCTATAATATTAGTACCCTCCTCGCTGTTTAAATGAACTTCATACCATGAAGTAGGTCCTTCAAGAGGTTGATGAGTATTAATTGCAAGGAAAGTTTCGCCATTATCAGTTTTATTACTATTCATAGCTATTACATTAGATCCTGCTAGATTTTGATTTAAAAATTCATCCTGTGTATCGTTGTTAATAATTCTCCCTGCCCAGTCTGCGCCCTGATTTGAAATAAAAAGTTGAAGTTGGCTATACATCATCATCATTTTAGGAGTAATTGGAAAAAGTTTTTTATATAATACCTTATCTGGATTATTTTTTGCATAAGAATTTAAACCTTGAGCGTATCCAGAAATCACATCGAAATAATCCTTACTAATTTCCCCAATTTTATCATCAATAATTTCTTTAGAGCCTATGAATTGAGTTATAAAATCAGCAGGAGCTCCTTCAAGACCTATATATTTTGATAGCATAGCATTTCCTGCTAAATATGCCTCTTGAATAGTTTTGAAGTCATCTTCAGCATTTGCCCATGCAAGACCATATGCAAGCTCAGCATCTGTTTTGGCAAATATGTGAGGTACTCCATAGTTATCTCTTACAATATCAATATTATTTGTATTGATTTGAGAGTTTAATAAACTTGTAAAAAGAAAAACTGATAAAAAAAATCTCATTAAAGTATAGTCATTTGTATTATTCGAAACACTACATAGCAAGCGAAAATTATAATAATTGTCTTTCTGTTTTTTTCGTACCATTCCATTATTTATTTTTTAAAATTAATGATCCTACAGGAATAAAAAGAAGTAATAACCAGATGTTTGTTAAATAAGAGACCATTACAGATATCAAAATTAACACAATGCTTATTAACCACTTATTCTTCATAATTCAGATTTCAATATACAATTATTATAAACTATTATAATTTAAATTATTCTTAAAATTAGATATGTAATTATTAATATATTAGGGATATGAATAAAAATATATTTCAAGGTTTTAAAATTGTGTCTTTAGTATTATTGACATTAACTAATGCGACTTCTCAACAAAAAATACCTCTATATAGCTCTATTCAAAACTGTGATTTAAATAAAAAAAAAGATAGAATTGTTGAAAGAGATGGGAGTACATATATATATGAGGTAGAATATCCAGAGATATGGTACTACGCGGCAAATAATAAAGACGTGAATAAGCCTGCCGTGATGATAATTCCAGGTGGAGGATATACTTTTCTTAGTATAACTAATGAAGGTATTTCAATAGCTAAATGGTTAAATGAGTTAGGGATAGATGCATTTATGCTTAAACACAGACTTCCTAATAATTATAAAGGAATATGTAAACAAAATGTTGCATATAGTGATGCATCTAAAGCTATAGAGTTAATACGAGCTAATTCTAAAAAATGGGATATTGATCCAAACAATGTTGGTGTAATTGGTTTCTCTGCTGGTGGTCACTTAGCATCAAGTATTTCAACAAAAGGTATTAAGGGAATTGATAAACCAGATTTTGCAATTTTAGTTTACCCTGTAATAACTATGAGTATGGATAAACAGACTTGGACATTTAGTAGCTTATTTGGTGATAACCCAGATAAAACTATTGTTCAAGAATATTCTAATGACTTAAATGTAAATCAAGAAACACCTCCAACTATACTAATTCACTCTAATAATGATGAGGGTACACCTCCTGAAAATAGTATTAGTTATTATTCTGCTCTTAGAAAAAATAATATTCCAGCATCAATTCATATCTGGCAAGATGGTGGTCATGGTTATGGCCTTGCAAATGGAAGAGGTACAATTGAATCATGGACAAAAATTGTTAAAGAATGGATTATTCTTAGAGGTGTAATTAATTGATTTTTAAAAAAATAAATCATAAATTATATTAAATCTATATATATGAAATTCATAAAAAAACCTTATCAATTGTTGATAAGTCATATTTTTTTGAATATTTTTTTTTCTTTTTAACAATAATTTAACTTATATTTCGCTCAATAAACTAAACTTAATTAACATGAAAAAAGCTTTTTTAGTTGTATTGATGTTATCGTCGAGTTTAATATTTGCTCAGAACAATATCTCTGGTAGTGTTTCTGATTCAAATGGCAATCCTATCCCTGGTGCTACTGTAGTAATTGAAGGGACTACAATAGGTGTTGTTACAGACTTTGATGGTAATTATCAAATTGAAGCGTCAGCTGGTGATCGGTTGACTTTCTCAAGTTTGGGGTTTACATCTCAAACAATTACTGTTGGAAATCAAGCTCAAATTAATGTAACTCTTGCAGCAAGTGTAGATATACTTGACGAGGTTGTAGTATCTGGTTATCAGACTCAACAAAGAAGAACATTATCTGGAGCGATTGGTACAGTAGATACAGAAGAAGCCTTCAAAACTCAAGTAACTAACTCAGCAGAAGCTCTACAAGGTAGGGTAGCTGGTGTTCAGGTTATTTCTGGTGGAGGTCCTGGTGCTGCTCCAATAGTTAGAATCCGTGGTTATTCTACTACTAATGATAACAATCCGTTATATGTTATAGATGGTATTCAAACTACTGATGCAAATGTTATGAGGGATATTAACCCTAATGACATAGAAAATATAAGTGTTCTTAAAGATGGTTCTGCAGCTATTTATGGTGCTCGTGCATCAAATGGTGTTATTGTTGTAACTACTAAAAAGGGTTCATTTAACCAAAAGAATACATTAGAAGTGAACGCTTCTTATGGTTTATCTCAAGTTACTAGAACTCCTGATATGTTGAATTTACAGCAACATGCAGATATGACATGGCAAAGTATTCTAAATGATGGAAACGTTCCATCTCACCCTCAGTATGGGAATGGTCCTACACCAACTTTACCTCAATTTTTAAATGTTCCAATACCAAGTGGACCTGAGTATGAAGGTGCACTAGTAAAGGTAAATCCAGGTGGTACTGATTGGTTAGATGAATTATTTGAAACAGCAGCTGTTACAAATGTTTCATTAAGTGCTTCAGGTGGTTCAGAACAAGGAAGATATCACATGTCGGCTAGTTATCTTGATCAAGAAGGTGTAATGGTTTATACTGGATATCAAAGAGCATCAACGAGATTAAACTCTCAGTTTAAAATTGGCGAAAACATAACTGTTGGACAAAATTTAAATGTAACTTTTGATAGAGAATCAACAGCTCCTAACCAACCTGTTATGAGAGCTTCTGGTTCTTCTCCATTAATTCCTGTATATGATACTAATGGAAATTTTGCTGGAACATATAGTAACTCTGCAAGATTAGGTATTCACAATAACCCAATTTCGGAGCTATACAGATCAAAAGATGATTACAATAAAAACTTAAGAGCTATTGCAGATATTTTTGCTCAGTGGGATATTACTCCTGAGTTAAGATTCAAAACTGCTGCTGGAATTCAAATGAGAGATCTTCATGGAAGATACTTTACTGCATTAAACCCAGAGCACGGTGAAGCTTTAGCCACTAACACATTAACTGAACAACAATTCAGACAAGATGAATGGGTAATAACTAATACTTTAAACTATAGAAATTCATTTGGTGATCACACATTAGATGTTCTTTTAGGTTCTGAGGCATTAAAGCAGTCATTTAAAGGTCAATCAGTTCTAAGAACAGGATATCTTTTTGAAGATCCTGGATTTTATTTACTAAGTAATGGTTCTGGAACTCCTGTAGTTTCTTATGCTAATGCTAATTCAAGTTCTATTTTTTCACTATTTGCAACTGCTAATTGGTCATATGGTGGAAAGTATTTTGCAACAGCTACTGTAAGAAAAGATGATACATCTAGATTTGCTAAAGCTACTGCTGATGCAATTTTCCCTTCAGGAAGTTTTGGATGGCTAATTAGTGAAGAAGACTGGTTTGAAAGTAATGTGTTTGATACTCTTAAATTAAGAATGTCATATGGTGAATTAGGTAACCAACAAATTGGTGGTTCTAACTTAGATGTTAATATTTCGCTTCAAAATGAGTTTACTGCATTCTATCCATTTAGTGGATCTGGTGGTGCTACTCCTGGTGCTACTCTTGATTCTAAAGGTAACCCTAACTTAACTTGGGAAACTATGACAGCTACTAACATAGCTTTTGATATGGGATTTGCTGATAACAAGCTTCAGGCTGTTATTGATGTATTCAAAAATGAGACTACTGGTTTAGTTGCTCAGGATACTCAAAAAATTAGTACAACTGCAATTGATGCAGGTGCTCCATATACAAACTTAGGTTCTATGCAATCTACAGGTTTTGATTTCTCACTTACATATGGTGATACTTCATCTTCAGGTGTTACATATAGCATAGCTGCTAATATTACAAGAGCTAAAAACGAAGTGACTGAGCTTATTAGTGATTTCTATAGTGCATCTGGTGATAGAATTGGATCTGTATCTAGAACTGAAGTTGGACAACCTCTTGCATTCTTCTATGGAAGAAATGTTTTAGGTATTTTCCAATCAGATGCTGAAGTTGCTGCTCACGCTCAACAAGATGGTGCTGCTCCTGGAAGGTTCAAGTATGAGGATATTAACAACGATGGTGTTATAAATGACTCTGATAGAACTAAAATAGGTGATCCTCACCCAGACTTTACTTTTGGTTTAAATTTAAACCTTGCATATAAAAACTGGGATATGAGTATGTTCCTTAACGGTTCAGTTGGAAATGACATTTTTGACAATACCGCTCTATACTATGAAAGTCCAGCATTCTTTAACTCTAACAGAAGTGTTAAAGTGTTAGATGCATGGTCTCCTAGTAATCCTGATGGAAAATATCCTGCATTAAGTGAAACTATTTTAAACAATGAGTTTACATCTTCTAACTCATTCTTTGTAAGAGATGGTTCATATGTAAGATTAAGAACATTACAAATTGGATATACTCTATCTGATGATTTAGCTTCTAAAATTGGAGCTTCAAGCGCTAGAATATATTACAATGGAAGTAACTTACTTACTTTAACTGATTTTGACGGTTTCGACCCGGAAGTTCCAAATGGTGGTTCACTATTATTAGGATGGTATGATGGACAATACCCAACTAATAGTGTTTCTTCAATTGGATTAAATATTAAATTTTAACCCCAATAATTAATAAATATATTATGAAAAAATTTCTAACATTATTTTTATCAGCATCTCTGCTAGTTTCATGTGCTGATGATTTTACTGAAATTGATCCTGTTGGAGCACTTAGTGATGCTTCTCTACAGAATGCTACTGGTGTAGATCTTCTTTTAACAGGTGCATATGCTGTACTTGATGGTATTCGTAACAATCATGGTGACGACTGGCACGTAACAGGAGATAACTGGTGGATGGATGTTATTTCAGATGATGCTCATAAGGGTTCTACCGATGGTGACCAAGCAGACCTACTTGCAATTGAGCTATATACTTGGGATACAACAAATCCATACTTTACAAATAAGTGGAGAGCGGTATTTGCTGGTATTAACAGAGCAAATGCAGTTATTGATTTAATTAATAAATCTGATGATCCATCTGCATTTAGTGTTCAGCTTGCTCAAGCTAGATTCTTAAGAGGTCACTATAATTTTGAACTTCAAAAAATGTGGGTAAATGTACCTTACATTTCTGATGAAAATTATGCTGCAAGTGAATTTAATCAGCCAAACTCTGGTCCGATATGGGATAAGATTGAGGCGGATTTTGCATATGCTGCTGCTAATTTACCAGCAACTAGAGGTGGTTCTTACAGTGAGCCAGGAAGACCTGTTGCTACAACAGCTAAAGCTTATTTAGGTAAAACATACCTATATCAAGGTAACTGGAGTGCTGCTGCTACTGAATTAGATGCAGTTATCAACTCAGGTCAATATGCTTTACAGTCTGATTATTTTGCAAACTTTAGATCTGATGGTGAAAATGGATCAGAGATGATTTTCTCAATTCAATTTGCTGCTGATACAGGTCAATCATTTAATGGTAACAGAGGTGGTACGCTAAACTATCCAATTGGTCCTATGACTGGTGGTATGTGTTGTGGTTTTTACCAACCAACTCAAAATTTAGCTAACGCTTTCCAAACAGATTCTAATGGACTTCCATTATCTAACTGGGCTAGTTCTGATATCACTAATGATGCAGGTATAGAAACTGCTGAAGCTTTCACTCCACATACTGGACCACTTGATCCAAGAATTGACTTCACTATCGCAAGACGTGGAATTGAATTTAATGGATTTGGTGCATTTACTGGAAAAGAAAACATTAGAGCTTCTTTTACTGATATTTCAGGTCCTTATTCTTCAAAAAAGAACTTCTATACTGCTGGTGATGATACTAACAGAGGTACTGGAGGTTGGGGAGAACAAAGATCAGGTATTAATTATCATATAATTAGATATGCTGATGTTCTTCTAATGGCTGCAGAAGCTGCTGTTGAAACTGGTAATCTTGAAAAAGCAAGAGGTTTAGTTAACCAAGTTAGATCAAGAGCTAAAAACAGTCCAAAGGCTGATTCTTCACCTAATTATGTAATAGATACATATAACTCTGCTTGGACAGATGCTGCTGCTGCAAGAAGCGCAGTAAGACATGAAAGAAGAGTAGAGCTAGGAATGGAAGGTCACAGACTTTTTGATCTTAGAAGATGGAATATTATGGTAGAAACTTTAAATGCTTATATTGCTAATGAAGGTAGAACGATTCCTCCATTTGCTGCTAGAGCTAACGCTGTAGGTTCTAAGCATACTGCTTTACCAATTCCGCTTGATGCTATTGATTCTTCACAAGGAGCTCTTACTCAGAACCCAGGTCATTAATCTTTAGTTTATCTAGCTAAAAATTAAACAGGGTGAAAATTATTTCACCCTGTTTTTTTTTATATTTATGTTATGAAAAATACAAACCTACTTATATTAAAAACTTTAGTTCTATTTAATATTATTTCATGTTCAACAACAACAGAAAAACAGTTTACTCTTTTATCCTCAAATCAAACTGGCGTTGATTTTATTAATAAGTTGAATGAAGATAATGATATTAATTATTTCACATACCCATACATCTACATGGGGGGTGGAGTCTCAGTTGGAGATATTAATAATGATAATCTTGATGATATCTTTTTTACTGGAAATATGACACAAAACAGATTATACTTAAACAAGGGAGATCTTAAATTTCAAGATATAACTAATGAATCAGGTATATCGGGAGATGATAGATGGTATACTGGTTCAACCATGGTTGATATTAATAATGATGGTTATCTAGATATCTATGTGTCTGTAGCTGGACTAGATGGGGTTAAGAACAATCAACTATACATTAATAATGGTGATAACACATTTTCTGAAAGAGCAAATGAATATGGTATTGATGATATAGGAAACAGTGTTCAGGGTACATTCTTTGATTATGATAAAGATGGCGACCTTGATCTTTATGTTGCTAATTATCCGATTACTCCATTTGATGCACCTAGAAGTTACTATTATTATAAAATGCAAAATTCAGGTGACTTTGAAACCGATAATTTATACAGGAATGATGGTAACTCTTTTACAAGAGTAACTGATGAAGCAGGTCTCAGGACATATGGATTAACTTTAAGTGCTACCGTTGGTGATTTAAATAATGATTCTTATCCTGATTTATATATATCAAATGATTTTAGTTCACCAGACTTTATGTACATTAATAATGGGGACGGAACCTTTACTGATGTTGTAAAAGAAACAACAAATCAAACTTCTTTTTATGGAATGGGTGTTGATATTGCAGATTTTAATAATGATAATTATCTGGATTATATTCAGGTTGATATGGATGCAAAAGATAATAGAAGAGCTAAAGCTAATATGGCTAGTATGAATCCAGACTTATTCTGGAGTACTGTAAACTATGGTTTTCATTATCAGTATATGCATAATACACTTCAGTTAAATAGAAGAGTAGAAGGTAATAAGCCATTCTTTAGTAATATTTCCAGGTTATCTGGAATCTCTTCAACTGACTGGAGTTGGGGTCCATTCCTAGCTGATCTAGATAATGATGGATGGAAAGACTTATTTATATCTAATGGAATAAGAAGAGAAATTAATAATAAAGATTACTTTAATGAAATTAAACTTAGACCTATGGCAAGAGATAGCTTGCTATACTATACAAATCAAATTCCATCTGAGGCTATTTCTAATTTCACTTTTAAAAATAATTCTGATCTAACTTTTACTGATGTAACTTCTGATTGGGGGCTTGATCAAAAAAACTTTTCTAATGGTGCAACTTATGCTGATCTAGATAATGATGGAGATTTAGAAATAATTGTTAATAATGTTGATCAAAATGCACAGATATACAGGAATAACTCTACCAACAACTTTGTTAAAGTGAAACTAAAAGGCAATGATAAAAATATTTTAGGTATTGATAGCAGGGTTTTGGTTGAAACAGAGTCATCTTCTCAAATGCAAGAATTAACAATGACAAGAGGTTTTCAATCCTCAGTTTCTTCATATTTAAACTTTGGTATAGGCACTGATGATGAGATTAAAAAAATTACTGTTATATGGAGTAATGGCAATCAAGAGACAATTGAAAATGTTGAAAAAAATACTACAATTGAATTTGATATAAATAACTCTGTATCAATTGAAGATAGTGCTTCTAAAGAGATTAATAAATACTTTGAGTCAGAGAGTATTGTTGAACATAAACATATAGAAAATATTTATAATGATTATGAAAAAGAAGTTTTGCTTCCTCATGAAAATTCTAGATTAGGTCCTGGAATAGCTTCAGGAGATGTTAATGGTGATGGACTAGAAGATTTTATTGTGGGTGGTGCAAAAGATCAAAAAACTGCTCTTTTTATTCAAAATTCAAGAGGATCTTTTAATAAGCTAGAAAAAGCTTTTCCTGAGTCTCACAAGGATTATGAAGATATGGACATGATTCTTGAAGATTTTGATAATGATGGTGATCTTGATCTTTATATTGTATCTGGAGGAAATGAGTTTGAGCCAAATACACCAATTTTAAAGGATAGGCTATATGTAAATGATGGTCTGGGTAATTTTAAATATAGTAATAACTCAGTTCCTGATAACTTTTCAAGTGGAATGAGAGTTTCTTCTGCAGATTTTGATAAAGATGGTGATATTGATTTATTTGTGGGAGGTAGAGTAGTCCCTGGTAGTTATCCTCTTCCTGCTGACAGTTATTTACTTGTAAACCAATCTACTAAGGATGAAATCTCATTTATTAATGCAGATGTATCTGTATTCCCTTTTAAAGATATTGGTTTAATAACATCATCTGTTTGGACTGATTATAATAATGATTCATGGCTTGACCTAATTGTTGTTGGGGAGTGGACTCCAATTAAATTTTATAAAAACATTGAAGGTTCTTTTATTGAAGATAAATCCTTGATAGATGAAGATTCAACTAGAGGCTGGTGGTATGATATTGTATCAGAAGATTTTGATAACGACGGTGATATGGATTTTGTAGTTGGAAACCTCGGTAATAATTATAAATATCAGACATCTGAAGAAGGAACATTTGACATATATTACAATGATTTTGATGAAAATAATAGTGGTGACATAGTTTTAAGTTATTTCAATGATGGAGAACAATATCCATTAAGAGGAAGACAATGTTCCTCGGATCAAATACCAGCAATTAAAACAAAATTCAAGGATTATGATGCTTTTTCTATTGCAACTCTTGAAGATGTATATACAGAACCAGCTTTAGATAATTCATTACATTATTTCACAAAAACTTTTTCAACTGTTTATTTAGAAAATACAGGTAATCAATTAAAAATGAGTAATTTACCTCCTTTATCTCAATTATCTGCTGTAAATAAAATTTTGAAAAAAGATATTAATAAAGACGGATATACTGACATTATAATTTCCGGAAATATGTATAATTCTGAAGTTGAAACTCCTAGAAATGATGGAAGTGTAGGTGTTTATCTAGAATTTGATCCTAACAATGGTTTTAAAGCAATTCCAACTAGAGAAAGTGGATTATTTATTAACGGAGATGTAAAGGATATGGAATTTATTTCACTTAAAGGTTATAACTATATTATAAGTGCAAAAAATGATGATTTAATTGAGTTTACTAAAATTAAATAAGGTTATGCATAAAAAGCTTTCAGCTTTTCTTTTGGTTGTTTTAATTACTTCTTGTAATTCGAATAGCAATGTTATAAAGGTAACATATGAAATAAAGGAAATGAGAGATTGGTCTTTTGATGCAACCTTTACTGTTAATAACACATCTGGAATAGAATTAAACTCTCCTTGGTCACTTCACTGGAATCAACAAAGCTCTATGGTTGATTCTGATAAAATACCTGAAAATATTATTTATGACTATGTTGGTGGTCAATCCTATAATATACTTTCTTTTGGAAATAACTATGTTCTACCAAACCAATCATCTTTTTCAATCGATATTGGACAGACTGGTGTAGTAAGAAGAGTATCAGATCTTCCTGTAGGTGGTTTTATAACAACAAACGATGATGTTATAGATGTAGAGTTTGATTACATATGGAAAAATGCTAAAGGGATTGAAAATCTAAATTCACCTTCTGCATCTGATAGGTATAACAAATTTATTTCAAGTACTCTAATTGATAAATCTGAATTAGATCTAATCGTTCCAACTCCTACTAAAATTATATTTGATGAAGGTGAAGTTGAGCTTTACAGTAATTATTCATTCAAGATAGATGGTAATATTGATATAGAAACTGATTTTGTTAAATCAATTTTTAAAGAATTAATTGATCTTGAGAATAATGCCTCTAATGATCAGCTTAATAATATAATTTTAAAGGAATTAGATACTTTAGATAAAGAATCATACTCACTTACTATTAATGATGATGGAATTAGTATAGGGGCGTCAGATCGAGCAGGAGCTCTCTATGGTCTACAATCTTTAAAGCAAATTTTACTTGTATCTAAATTAGAAAAGACAAACATTAAATATGTTAATATTGAGGATTCACCCAAATTTCCCTACAGAGGTATGCTTCTTGATATTTCAAGAAACTTTTATGGTCCAACTAAAATCAAACAAATCTTAGATTATTTGTCCTTTTTTAAAATTAATCATTTAGATTTTAGATTAACAGATGATGAAGGTTGGAGACTTGAAATTCCTGGTCTTGAAGAGCTAACAAGTGTAGGTTCTAAAAGAGCATTTACTAAAGATGAACTAGAGAGTTTAATTCCTATGTATGGCTCTGGTCCTGATACTAGCTCAACAGGTTCTGGATATCTTTCTCGTAATGAGTTTGTTGATATTTTAAAATATGCTTATGAAAGAAATATACTTATTATTCCACAAATAAGTGTCCCTTCTCATATGAGATCTGCTATTGTTTCTATGAATGCTAGATACCAAAAATACATGGAACTTGGTAATCCGGAAGAAGCTGAAAGATATTTATTAATTGACCCAGATGATAAAAGTGAATATTATTCTGCGCAGGGATTTAATGATAATATTATGAATGTTTGTAGAGAAAGCTCTTTTACTTTTTATAATAAAGTCGTTGATGAAATATACTTAATGTATAAAGATGCTGGTGTTGAAATGGAAAAATTTGGTGTAGCTGCTGATGAATTACCCTATGGAGCATGGCAAAAATCCCCTATGTGTGATAATTTTATGAAGGATAACTCTATTGTTGGAGATTATAATTCATTATACACTATGATGCAGAGAAGAATTTATGATAAAATATCATCTTATGGTGCTACAATGACAGGCTGGGATGATATATTATTAACATTGACTGAAAGAAACCAATCTGAGACTAAGATTAAAGACTTTTTTAAAGGAGATGATATATTATTGTATGTATGGAAAAATGATTGGGGTCAAGGAAGACAGGATATGATATATAAATATGCAAATCTTGGCTACAAAACTATAATGAGTAATTCCAGTGCTTTTTACTTTGATATGGTTGATGATAAAGATCTTGATAACATAGGCTTATCTTGGAGTGGGTATGCAGATTATAAAGATATGTGGACTGTTGATGTATTCGATGTATTTAACGATTCTTATGGAGTTGAAAAGAATAATATATCAAGTGCTTACATAGAAAGATCTGAGAAGCTTAAAGTTGAAAACAGAAGTAACATTATAGGGGTTCAATCTCAAATATGGAGCGAAACTATTAGAAATGAGGGTATTCTTGATTATATGTTTATGCCAAATATTCTTGTATTTTCTCAAAAAGCATGGTCACATGATAACTCATGGATGAACATAGATGACCTTGATTTAAAAAGAAAGTCTATTGAAACTGAATGGAATAAGTTTTCAAATAATATTGGACAAAGATTACTTCCAATTGTTGATAATATATTTGGTGGTTTATCTTATGACTTACCAAAGCCAGGAGGTGTAATTATAGAAAATAAACTATATGCTAATACAGTTTTCCCAGGTTTAGACATTAAGTATACACTAGATGGATCAGAACCCAGTTTAACAAGTAATACTTATGAATCTCCTTTTGAAATACAAGATGGTGATATTATAAATCTTAGATTATTTGATAAAACAGGAAGAGGAGGTAATACAATTTTAGTTAATAAGTAAATTATAAATGCAAAATAGATTATTATCAATTGATGTTTTAAGAGGAATGACTTTAATTTTTATGATTATAGTTAATACTCCGGGTTCTTGGGATTATGTTTATGCACCTTTACTTCATGCTGATTGGAATGGCTTAACACCAACAGATTATATTTTTCCAAACTTTCTATTTATTGTTGGAGTGTCTATTGTTTTATCATTAAATAATAAAATAAATGAACTCAATAGAATCCAGGTATTAAAAAAAATTATTTGGAGAGCATTTAAAATTTATTTGGTTGGTGTATTCTTGTGGGTATTTCCTGATTTTGATTTCACTAGTATTAGGTGGGTAGGTGTATTACAAAGAATCTCTTTTGTTTTTCTTTTCTGTGGCCTAATTTATTTATTCATTGATAAAAAATTATTCATTTATATATCATTTATAACTCTAATAATTTATTGGTTTATAATGTTATACATTCCAGTTCCAGGTATTGGAACTCCTGATCTAAGTTCTCCTGAGCTTAACATAGCTCATTATATTGATAGTAAATTTTTACCTGGAGTTATGTGGCAAGACACATGGGATCCGGAAGGTATACTTACAACTATACCATCTATTATTACTGGTGTTTTTGGATTAGTAGCTGGTTCGATATTAGTTTCAAATAAAGATATCAAGGACAAGATCATTAAACTATTTTCATTGGGTCTTATATTAGTATTTGTAGGAGACTTTTTTAGTTGGTCATTCCCTGTAAATAAAAACTTATGGAGTACTTCATATACTTTTTTAATGGCAGGTATGTCATTCATGTTGGTAGCTGCATTTACGTATTTAATAGACGTGAGTGGATATAAAAAATTTAAAATGTCACAAGTTTTTGGTACTAACTCAATATTCACATACGTGCTTTCAGGCACCTTAACTTCTATTTTTTACAGTGATAGATTTATTGGAGTTGAATTAAACTCACTTTTTGTTGATACTTTGATATCAATAGGCATCTCTTCAAAGCTTACTTCATTATTATATGCAATAATTTTTGTGCTGATTATTTATATTCCTGCAACCTATTTGTTTAAGAAGAAAATTTTTATAAAGCTTTAATTAGTAGCTACATTCATCAAGATCTAGTAGGTTATCTAGATATATTTTTTCAGTTTTATAAAAGAAAATAGTACTACCTCCTGTAGATTTTGTTTTTTCTATTACACTGTCATTCACAATAGTATAAAACCAATTCGAACCATTAAAATCCTCTGATAAATTATCTTTAGTTTGATATTTAAACTCTGCATTAACAATAAAATTATTTTCATACGAGTAGCAGTTATTACCAGAAATATATACTTCAAGGTAGGCGCCGTTAACCTGATTATTAAAAGTCCATACTGATTGATTATTATTGGTTGTCCAATAAGTTCCATCTAAACATTCAAGAAATGTTGAACATTCACTTGATTTTTCATTATTATTACAACTTGATAACAGTATGCTAAAAAAACAAAATTTAAAAAAATTTTTCATATTTATTTAATGTAAGGGACTTGACTTAAAGCAAGATTAATATTAGTTTCAGGTCTTTGACATACTTTATTTTGGCAAACATATATGTATGTTTCATCATCAAAAAATCTATCGATAAATAAAGGTATATTACTTTCTATGCTTGATTGAACTACTAGTGTATTGGGAGTAAAAAAGCTTGAGATATTATCTGTTATTTTTTTTGAATTTGGGCCAATTATTGCAACTTCAAAGAAAGGTTCTACTTTGTTTAGTATGTTGTTACCCCAAACAGAGTAAGCATTTATATTTTCATTAATTATATCTTTAACTGAAGAGATCATCTTGTTTGATCGATCAAGGTAAAAATCATCAAAAATTATATGACCTATATTAAATAAATTTTCTGAGAGTATAGAGTTAGGAGATGGAATTACACCATCGTCTATAGATATTAGCTTAGTAAAAAGTTCTTCATTATTACTGTAGACAAGAAGATCTGAATTTTCATCTCTAAAAATCTCAAAAGCTTTATCTGTTAATTCTTTTGAAAATTCAAAATACATCTCATCACCAGTTGCTTGAAACAGTCTCATTGAAGATTTTGAGAAATATGCATAATCCTCTAAAACTCCTTCTTGAAATTGATTTTCTTTGAATGTGTGTATTAAATCACCCTTTCTGAATGAGTTACCTTGAAGAATAGTATGCATTGAAATAGCATCATCAAGATACTGGTCATTTTTTAATGCTTCATATGCATCAATAAAACTTGATATTGTTAGTGCATTCCATGAAACAATGATCTTGTCATCTATTCTAGGCTTTGTTCTTTTTTCTTTAATTTTTAAAATATTATCTATCCAGTGTTTTTTGTTTTTTAAATGAACTTCTTCAGTAATACTGTTGTCAATTAACCAGTCTGATAAATTTTTATTATCGATAGGTAGTAGAAGATATTTATCATTCTCCCATGGATTATTAGGATCTAAGTTGAAATAACTTAGAAATAAGTTAAAATCTGTTCCATTAGAAATTTGATTAAGCTCATTGAAATCAAAAGAGTAGTATTTTCCTTCTTCTCCATCAGTGTCGGCATCCATTGCAGCATAAAATAGTCCTAAATCAGAATACATTTCAGACTTTAAGAATGAAATAGTACTTGTAATTACATTTTTATATTCTTCTTTTTTAAATACTTTATAAGCTTTGGAATATAAACTAATTAATTGAGCTTGATCATATAACATTTTTTCAAAATGAGGTATTTTCCATTCATTATCTACAGTATACCTGTAGAATCCACCCTCTACAAAATCGTTTAAACCACTTGATAAAACTATATCCAGAGTATTTTCTACATGATTTAATACATCTTGATCATCATAAATAATTCCATAGTTTAGTAAAAAAAGGTACTTAGATGGTGAAACAAATTTTTGTTGTGCAAGATCCCCACCATGTTTTAAATCCCATTTTTGTTTCCATAATTCTATATTACTTTTTAGAAAATCAACATTAAATTCTGATATTTCTTCTTGCTTTTTAATAGTATTTACGTCAATTACACCATTCTTAACATTATTAGCAATTTCCTTTAGACCATCATAATTATCTTTCTTTAATCTTATGATTCTCTTAAGAATATCATCCCATTGAGAAGTGGTGTGGTAAGTGCCTGCATAAATTGGAGTGCCATCAGGTAATGTAATAACATTTAAGGGCCATCCTCCAGAACCAGTCATCAATTGAGATGCAGTCATGTATGCCTGATCGACATCGGGATTTTCTTCTCTATCAACTTTAATATTTATGAAATTTTCATTCATTATAGATGCAATTGAATCATTAGCAAATGTTTCTTCCTCCATTACATGACACCAATGGCAGCTCGAGTAACCAATACTAATAACCAAGAGTTTATCAAGTTCTTTAGATACATTGAAAATTTCATTTGACCATCTTTGCCAATTTATAGGATTTTCAGAGTGTTGTTTTAAATAAAGACTTGTTTCTTTACCAAGTTGATTTTTATTTATGCTATCTGTTGTCACACCTGAATTACACGAATATATTAGACATAAAAATAAACTATATAATTTTAAATTAAAGAAACTATAAATTCTCAAATTCTTATTTTTTCTCATTCTGAAAAATAATTTGTCAAAAAAAATCATATTTTTTTTTTGATTTAATAAATCTTTAAAAATTAATATTCCCTTATTAAGAGTAATTTTTTTCTTCATGTAAATTTATATCAGAAATTAACAATTACAAGTTAATTAACCTAGTTTATGTTCGCTACTTATATGTAGTATCTGATTTGCAAACCTGCCTTTTTATGGTTTTTTAGGCAGGTTTTTTTATTTACAAACAATACTTGTCTCCAACTGCAACTGAATTATATGTTTCTTCATCGACCTTGCCAGTTCCATATGGATCAGGAATGCTACTACTTAAAGTATTATCTGAAGTTTGATAATCCCTGTCATTATCAAGTAGAAAGTAAAATTCACCATTAATAATCTCTTTTCCCTCAATTTCATAACACCTTTCTTTTTTACTACATGAAATAAGGAAAAGTAATAAAATTGTTAAATAAAGTAATCTCAATTTATTCGTATCGTTTCCAAATAAAAGTTGAACCATCATTATTTACAGCAAGCACATCGAATTTTGCTCTTTCGTTGGAAACTTCCATTCCTGGAACATTAATTCCTGAAGGCATTCCAGGTAGTGTAATACCCTTTATATCAGGTTTTTCATCTAATAGCTTAGTAATTGCATCGTGAGGAACATGACCTTCAATAAAATAACCTGAAATAAAACCAGTATGACATGATGATAAACTCATATCAATACCAGCATTCACTTTAGTGTTGTACATGTCGTCTGTCTTTATGGCTTCTACATCAAAACCATTTTGCTCCATATTTGATACCCATCCTGAACAACATCCACATGTTGGAGATTGATATACTACAAGTTTTTCTTTTGTATCTTGGTTGCAAGCAAAAAGAAGAAGTGATAGTGTTAAAATTATTTTTTTCATAATACAAATATCGTTTTTTTTTGAATATGGAACTAAATTCTCAAACGTTAAAAAAAGCTTATACTTTTCTCTCTAAAGATGAACGCTTGAAGTTTCTTATTGATAAATTCTCTAATGAAATTGATATTACAGAAAGATATAATGATAGTTATCCTATGGCTTTAGCTTTTCTGATTATAGAACAACAGGTTAGTTTTAGGGCAGCAATTACCATAAAAAAAAGATTTATTAATAAAGTTTCAAATCTATCAAATGATGAAATTATTAATTTAAGTGATGAAGATTTACAATCAATTGGAATATCCTACAGAAAAGTAGAATATATTAAAAATGTTTTTAAGTATTTTAAAAATTTTAAATATGATTTTGACAATGCTTCAAATGATGATGTGGTTAAAGAATTAATAAAAATAAAAGGTATTGGGATTTGGTCAGCTGAAATGTTTTTAATATTTGTGCTTTTTAGAATTAACATCTTTTCTAAAGGTGATCTTGCTCTTATGAATAGTGTAAAAATGAATTATAATATAGATAAAAAACAACCAGATATCCTTAATGAATTAATAAACTCGTGGTCACCATATAAGAGTGTAGCCTCGCTGCTTTTGTGGAAATCTATAGAGGAAGATTTTTTTTACTAATAATGTATTAATTTTACCTCAATGGAAAAGCTGAAGGACTTACTTATTAATGCATATTATGATATAATGTCTAATCCATTATTATCAATTATCATTAGAATTATATTTGTATGTTTATTTCTAATATTTATTGCATATTTTCTTTTTTATGCAATAATCTTTGCAGTAATATTAATACCTATATATTATATTTGGAAATATCTAAATTTAAAATAGATTGTATAAATTAAATAAGACTCAGATTCAAGAAGAACTACTAAAACTGGATAACTGGTCTTTTAGCAATAATTTATTGTTTAAAGCATATAAGTTAAACTCTTTCATGGATGTCATGAGTTTTTCAAATCTGGTATCTGACAAATCAGAGCAAATTAATCATCATCCTAAAATGATAATAGATTATAATACAATAGAATTTGAGCTATCGACACATAGTCTGGGTGGTATTTCAATTTTAGATTTTGAATTAGCAAATTTTATAGAAGATACCTATGATGAATTGTTTCAATCTGATTAAATATAATCTTTATTCTGCTCTTAGTTTAATTCTAATCTCGTGTAGCAGTTCTGATAAGCTTGATCTAACAAATATTGAATCTAACGTATTTACATTTAATGATAACGAGCAAGAAGAAAATAACTTTCCCAAAATGTTCATTTCAACAAATGGCCAAGAAATTTTTGATGAACCAAAGATTAATGCAGAGCTAACTGTTTCCGAGAATAAAACTGAGACTAATTATAAAATTGGTATTGAGATTAGAGGAAGTTCATCTCAAATGTTTCCAAAAAAATCATATGGATTTGAAACAAGAAGTTCGGATTGGCAAGATGATATCGATGTTAATCTTGGGGGGTTTCCTGCAGAAGAGGATTGGATACTATATGGACCTTACTCCGATAAGTCTCTAATTAGAAATAAGTTAACTTTTGATCTATCAAACTCAATTGGATTTAAAGCAAGTAAAGTGAAATTTTATGACCTATACATAAATAATGATTATAAAGGCTTATATGTATTGATGGAAAAAATTAAAAGAGATGAGAATAGAGTAAATATTACAAAGATTGAAGGTGATAATGTTAACGGAGGTTACATAATTAAAATAGATAAACCTACGGGCGAAGGAGGAGATTGCAATACATGTTATGATGATTCATTTTCATTTAGGTCAACCTATGATGAAAATGGAAATATATCTCAAGATTCACCAATATATTTTATATATCATTATCCAAAACCTAGTGATATTAATAACAATCAAAAGATTCATATCTCTACAATAATTAATGATTTTGAGTCAGTATTGTCATCTGATAATTTTGACGACCCTGATACTGGGTACCGCTCATTAATTGATCTTGATTCATTTATTGATTTTTTTATAATAAACGAAATCACAAAAAATATTGATGGATACAGGTTGAGTACATTTATAAACGTTGATATTGACAAAAAAATTAAGATGGGCCCTATATGGGATTTTAATTTAGCTTTTGCAAATGCCGATTATTGTGATGCTTCAAATATTCAAGGATGGCTATATAATTTTAATTCAATTTGTCCTGGAGATATTTGGCAAGTTCCTTTTTGGTGGACAAGACTTATGGAAAGTGATTATTTTAAAGAAAACTTAAAGGAAAGGTGGCAATTATTAAGATCAACAACATTAAGTAATGTATCTATTGAAAGCCAAATTAATTCCTATGTTGAGTATCTTAATTTAAATAATGTAGTTAGTCAAAATTTTAATAAATGGCCAATTCTAGGAAAGTATATATGGCCAAATTACTTTATAGGAGCAACACATGATTCAGAAATTGATTTTCTTAAGGGATGGATATCACAAAGATTAAATTGGATGGATGGTCATATAAACAACTTTTAAGGCAATCTTTTACCCATACTTGCTTCTAAAAGCTCAAACCAGTCAATTAATTCAATTTCAATATCTTCGACTTTAGACGATTTTACTATTCTATCTTTTTTTGTAGTTCCAATTACCGGGTAAATTTTTGATTCATGTTTAAGTATCCAACTTAACAAGATTTCGTCTTGACTACATGAATATTTTGAGCACATTTTTTTAACCTTCTCAGTCAATACCATATTATCTGATGAAAAAAAACTACCAAGAGGGCTATATGCCATGGGTTTTATATTATTTAATTGCATATAATCAAGAGTCCCATCAAACATAGCCTCATAATTAGTTAAAGAAAAATCAATTTGATTAAATGATACTTTTAAATATTTTTCGATGAGTGACATTTGAGAAACTGTGAAGTTAGATACTCCAAATGATTTTATCATTTTTTTATCCATAAGATAGTTTATAGTATCACTAATTTCATTAATATTCATTATTGGACTTGGTCTATGAAGTAATAGGGAATCAAGATAATCTGTATTTAGGTTACTTAGTGAGTTTTCTACAGAGTTAATTATATGGCTTTTGGAGTAATCATAGTGTTTTACATCAATTTGAAGTTTTTCGCACGGATACATAATACCACATTTTGAAATAAAAATGACTTTTTCACGTTCTATTCCAGATAATTTAAAAGCTTTTCCAAATGCTTCTTCAGTAGTATAGCCTCCGTAGATATCTGCATGGTCAAATGAATTAATTCCATTTTCATATGCGCATCTAATTAATTCTGAAATTTCGTTGGACGAGTAATTTGCTCCCCAAGATCCCCATTTCATAGTTCCTGAAATTATTCTTGAAAGATTCATATTTTGTAAGGGAGTGATGAATGGTGTAGAATAATTTTTATTTCATCACCATAGTCTTTATAGGCAAAAGAATATTCTACTTTAATGTTGCTTTCTTCATTTTTAAAAGTATAGTTTCCCATTGCAACTGCTATATCATCGTTGATAATAATGTTTGAGTTATCAAAAACTATTTCTGACCAGTTTGACAAAGCAAAACCGTTATCTTCTTCGCACAATCTATTATCACCTGCAATAAAGTATGAAAAAGCAGAATTTTTTGTGTTTCTAAATTGTTCATTGGCAGCTTTAGTAGGTTTAAAAAGTACCTGATTCTGAAAGTCATAAATTTTATCTAAAAAATCGCTAGTAAAAGACTCCAGAGCTTCTCTATCATTAGATAGTCTCCCCATTTTGATTATTCCTGAGGCCCATTCCTTTTGAATATTTATTATCTCTTGTTTTCTCATTTATACTTTATAAATGTTAAAAATAAAGTATTTAGATTATTGTTCAATTGAGATAGCAGAAAAATTTGTTATATCATTACCATCAGATTGATATTTTATCTCTATTGGATTACAACAAACCTCGCAATCTTCAATGTAGGAGTCTTCATAAAGTGATTTATCAAATATCATTGATATTTCTTCCCAGCAATAAGGGCATTGAAAAAAGAACTCCTCAGTCATTAGAATAAGCTTAGGAAAATAGAAAATAGCATCATAATAAATACTAAAATTAAAAATGGTCTAAAAAAACTCATAGATAACATTCAATTAACATATACTTTATACATTTAAACTTAAACAAAAAATTAACTATGAAAAATTTTATTACAGTTTTATTTCTAACTGCTGGGTTGTTTCTAAACGCTCAGTATTATTCAATTACATATATTCAGGTTCCAGTTGATAAACAAGCTGAAGTGGCAAGATTGGAAACTCAATACTGGTCTAAGGTAGCTAAAGCTAATATTGATGAAGGTAAGCAATTGGCGTGGGGTTTATTTGCAAGAGTTGGAGGTTCATCTGAAACATGGACTCATGCTTTTGTTAACGTCTATGAAACAATAGATCAAATGATGGATCCTACAATCTGGAATCCCGAAAAAATTTTAGGTATATCAGCAAGTGAAATAGTAACAAATACTATGTATTCTGGATCTGCATTACATCATTGGAAAATACAAGATCAAATACCCGGAGAAAATACTGATTTTTCTATTTGGAATTATGGTAGACCTAATGATCTTGTAGGTTTTGTTGGCGATAACATAGAAAACTGGAAGCCTTATTTTGAAAAAAATGATACTGGTAGATTAAATTGGGGAATTGCAACAAAAATTTTACCAGCAAATCAAACTACTGCAACAGTTATGACTTGGGATGGTTTCGAGTCAGCTGCAGATGCAATTAAAGTTTTAGCTGGAGAATCTAATGAGGGTCCAGGTCCTTTAAACACTAAGGTTGGAGAGTATATGCCAGATGGATTTATGAACAGAGTTGTTGTGCAAACTGTTATGTGGGTTAATTAAATAAAATTAAATGTGATTATTTAAAGCCCTCTAATGAGGGCTTTTTTAATATAAAAATATTAAAGTAAAAGCCATTATTATCATTAAAGCATTTTCAATAAAAGTTGCTTCAGTCATCGGTAGGTTTAGTGTAGTTCCAAGACAGGCACATTTTATACTTCTTTTATTTATTAGCGTTTGAGTTACGCCAATAGTTGTAATACCTAAAACTATAACAGTAAGCATCAAGGCAATGTTTACCTCAAACCTTATTAAAAACATCATGCCTAATAATACTTCTATAAATGGATATATATAACCATAAATTGGAGCTTGTTTTGCAAGAGGATCATACATACTAAATGACATTGAGAATCCTTTAATATCAAGGATCTTAAAAAAACTAAAAATAACATAGAATAAACCCATAAAATCAAGCATTGCATTACTTGAATTCCAGTTTTCATAGTTTAATAATATGCTGGCAATGAATATATATCCAAGAATTATAAATAAAGGCTTAAGTTGCTTAATCTTACTTGCTTTTATAATTAAATCATCATTAGTATCTAGATTAAGATCTTCCTCGTTAATTAAGCTGTATTTTGCTGGTAAAATTTCTTTTACCAAAGAAAAGCTTACTGGATCCTTTGAATAAATTACTACTTCTCCTCTAGCTAGGTCTACCTGAACATCATCTACTCCATCTATTAAACCTAATTTATTCTCTACTGATGACTTACAGCCTTCACATGTCATTCCAGATATTTGCAGTATACTTTTCATTCTATAAAATTACCTAAATTTATATTTATATGTCAAGAATAAAATCAATACTTCTACTTACTGTGTTTTTTTAACAGTTGCTTGTAATGTGCATACTTTTACATTTGGCGAGGGACCATCAGAGGCTATTCTAAAGTTTTAAAACAACATAATTTTATTGGAGGATTTATTTCAAATAATACACCCGTAATAAATGAAATCAATAATGAAACTAACTACAATATTATTGTAAAACAATCCTTTATAGATGGAGTATTTACTCTGTTTTTTATTTGGTTTATACACTCCTTCAACAATTATTGTAATTAAATAGTAAATATTTGATTTATAATTTATTATGAATTATACTTCAATTAAAGAATTATAATTATTTTTATTAGAATTTTTAAAATTAAAGTCAATTCTTCCTAAATAAACTCCACCTGAACCAACCTGATTAATAATCACATTATTACTCTTCTTATTTTTTATAATAACTGGTTCTTTTAGAAATGTATGAGTATGCCCACCAATAATTAAATCTATGCCGCTTGTTAACTCGGCTAGCTTAGTATCACTTATTTTTTTTGAATTATATTCATGACCTAAATGTGAAACACAAATGATTAGATCACATTTTTTATCATATTTTAAAACTTTGACCATTTCCTCTGATATTTCAACTGGGTCATAATATTTAGTTTCTTTATAAAGATTTGGATTTACAAGCCCTTTAAGCTCAATACCAAGCCCAAATACACCTATATTAATACCTTCTTTTCTATAAATTTTATATGGAGTTGTCATCCCATCTAATTCAGTATTTACAAAATCATAATTTGATATAATGAATTGGAAATTTGTTTTTAAAATATTCTTTTTTAGGGTATCTAATCCAGCATCAAATTCATGATTCCCAATCGTGGCAGCATTATAACCCATTTTTTTCATAAGCTTTAGTTCTAGTTCTCCTTGAAAGAAATTAAAATAAGGAGTTCCTTGAAAAATATCGCCCGCATCAAAAATTAAAGTATTAGGATTAACCGATCTAATTTCTTCAAATATACTTGCTCTTCTCGCGAAACCCCCTCTATCAGGGAATCTATTATGATTTACTGGAAAAGGTTCAATTTGACTATGAACATCATTAGAATGAAGAATTGTAATTTTTACATCTCTAAAAAGTTGACTACATGAGTTTAGACCTAAAACTGATAGAGATGCAATACTAGAGTTATATATAAATCTTCGTCTATTCATCTCTAATAAATCTATTATCAACTTTTGATTCTAAATTTTTTTTATTAATTGCATAATCAATGAATGCATCTCTTAAGGAGTATCCAAGCTGGAAAACGTTAGAGTTTTTTTCTAAAAAAAACATGTTATCACCACCAGACAATAGATAGTCATTTGTAGCTAGAAAAAACTTGTCGTTTAAATATCTCTCTTTATTAATAATAGCCTTATTATTTATTATTCGGAAACCAGATATAGGATGAGGAAACTTTTCATTGCTTAAAAATAAGACCATCTCATCGAATATTTCCTTTGAAATCTCTAATACAACTATTTCATTTTCAAATGGTAATATTTTATATGCATCAGTTAATTTTATATCACCTTCCAGTAATGAAGATCTAATACCTCCATGGTTTTGAAGGACAAAGTCAATATTATTTCCAAAACTTTTATAAAAAACTGAGTCTGCTTGCTTATAAATTATATCCGCAATTAGATTTCCTAAAGAAGAATTAAATTTAGTTTTAGAATAATCATCTTTAGTATATAACCCTTTTGAAAAACCAATGACATTATCAAGCTTAAGATCGATAGAATCTTTATAAATACTAATTATATCAGTTATTGTTGAGTCTTCTGGGCCAATTACATCAATTGTAGAATAATCTACATTATCGTAATTATAGTTTGAGGAACAACTAGTTATAGATAATAGTATACCAATAAATAATATCTGGTAAAATCTATTCAAGTAGATTAATTATTATCAGATTTTACTTCAATTTTGATTTCCTTTTTTGTGCCATCCTCTGATATTATTGTGTCAATCTTAATATCAATACCTTTTTGGCTAGCTCTTTGAATTCTTTTTTTAATTTTTTCAGGAATATCATCCATATAATCAGAATCAATTGGTCCCTCACCAAATCCTTGTCTTACAATCATAACTTTTCGTATCTTCTTATTATCTTCATCTACCCATTCGATATCTGTGGATTCATTATCACCAAGTTTCATGATATGAACATTATTATTAGATTCCTTAATTGCGTCTGCAATACTTTTTGCAGCTCCTTCATCTAAGGTTAAACTAACTGAAAGACATGACACTAACGATATGCTAAATAATATTAAAAGTAGTTTTTTCATTTTTCTTTTTTAAAGTTTCATAAATTTAATAATTTTAAACTACTATGTTATGCATAGTACTTCAATATTTTAAAAAAAAATATAAAAAAGCCTTCTTTTACTTTATTCTATTTACTGAATTAGTAATATAGTCAATGATATTTGATAGCTTCATTGATAAAATTGATGATAGAGTATATCAAATAGCACTTGGTATATGCTTTTTGATTTTTTTTTGTATTAGAATATTTAATAACTAAAATAAAGAGTTAGATAGTTTCTCTAAAAAGAATTGCTATTATCATTAATACAAATACTATGAATCCAATAAAGAAAATTAAAGATTCCATATTATAAGTTAATCATATTTAACCTAATTTCATAGATTTAGTGTCCAATTATAAATCTTAAAGATGAATGAAACAGAATTCTTAAGAATAATTTTTACAATTGCATTTATTGTTTTAGCATTAAGATTTATTTTAAAAAAAAGAAGATAACCTATATTAATATAAATAATTATCCTATGATGTCAAAATGAGTGATAAAAGCTTAAGAGAGTGGAATGGAAGAACAAGGACTACATTAGAAAGAATGTATTTTTAAAACCCTGTTTTTATTAAATAAAGAAGGCTCCAATTGGAGCCTTTTTTTATGCAGTAAAGAAAGAGCTCATAAGAGCTCTTTCATCCAAACAAAATAATTACACTCAATTATTCTGGAAGTACTACATTATCAATTGCGTGTATAACTCCATTAGAAGTATCTACATCTGCAATTACAACTTTAGCTTTGTTACCATTAACATCTTTTACATATACATTACCTTCCCATAACTTAAGGGTTAGATTGTTACCTTGTAAAGTTTTGACATTAAACTCTCCACCGTTTTCATTGATAGCATTCACTACATCAGCAGCCATAAATTTTCCAGCAACAACGTGGTAGGTAAGAATTGATTGTAAAGTTTCTTTATTCTCAGGTTTTAATAAAGTCTCTAAAGTACCTTCAGGTAATTTATTGAAACCATCGTTAGTAGGGGCAAATACTGTAAATGGTCCTTCTGAAGAAAGAGCATCAACCAACTCACCGGCTTGAACTGCAGCAACAAGGGTTGAGAAATTATCATTAGAAACAGCAGTTTCAACAATATTCATCTCACTTAAGTTAGATGTTAGTGCAATGCTTATAAACGAATATTTTAAAAAATTAATTAACATATTTATATTTTAGTTAGATTAAGCAGCAAAAGTTTAATTTTTTACTAGAAATCCAACATGTTAAATCTTCTTTAACGTTTATTTAATAAATCTTTTAACATAATTTTAATGTTATAAATTAAATGTGAATGAAAAATAGATCTATTCTCCTTATGATTATCTTTACAAAAAAAACCTATGGACTTTAAAGAGATCTTCACGGCCAGCATGATTCTATTTGCTATTATTGATATAATAGGTGCTACTCCTATAGTTATTTCATTAAGAGAAAAGGTTGGAAAGATAGAGTCAGAAAAAGCGACTTTAGTATCAATGATAATCATGATTGGATTTCTATTTCTTGGGGAAGAAATTCTAAACTTAATTGGAATTGATATAAATTCATTTGCAGTTGCCGGTTCGATCGTTATCTTTTTTATTGCACTTGAAATGGTCCTTGGTGTTACTATTTTTCAGGGAGATGAACCTGAAACTGCATCAATAGTTCCAATTGCATTTCCAATAATAGCAGGAGCTGGTACTTTAACAACGTTGTTGTCTCTTAGAGCAGAGTATGAACTAATTAATGTAATAATTGCAATTATAATAAACTCAATTTTTGTTTATTTAATACTAAAATCTTCAAATAAAATCGAAAGAATTTTAGGCAAAAACGGAATTGCAATTATTAGAAGAGTTTTTGGAATCATTTTACTTTCAATATCAGTAAAACTATTTTCAACAAATATTAGTCTAATAATATAATGCTAACTAGACACTTTAAGCTCCTAACAATTTATTTTATGTCAATGGCATATATATATGTTGGCTTAAGACATTTTATTGATCCTGATTTTTTTCTTGCAATAATGCCTAATTACTTAACATTTCATCTTGAGCTTGTGTATTTATCCGGTATTGCAGAAGTTTCTTTAGGATTGATGTTATTATCTAAGAAAACTAGAATAGCTGGTGCTATTGGACTTATTATTCTTTTAATACTTGTATTCCCAGCAAATATTCACTTAGTTCAAAGTGAATTGTCACAGTCTCTACTTGGTGTTACAAAAAGCCAATCAATATATAGACTGCCTTTTCAGGGTTTATTAATATCAATATCATATTGGCACTCAAAAAATAATTAAATTTAGTAATGAAAAAGCTTTTTAAGTGGCATGAAGAAATGATTGAAAAGGTAACCAAAGAATTTAACCTCACTAGATATCAACTCTTAATTCTGACTTGGCTTGAAGGTATTTTAATCGGAGTTCTTTTATGTAGATTTATTTTCTAGATATCAATAATACCTTCAAAAACTAATTTAGCTGGACCTGTTATATTTATTTCTGAGAACTTTTTACCAGTCTTTAAAAACCTTACTTCTAGATCTCCACCTAAACATTTCATTTTAATTTTATTGCTTGTAGTTTTACCAGTGTAGTTCATGCAAATAGCTGATGCAGTCGATCCAGTTCCGCATGCTCTTGTTTCATCTTCAACTCCTCTCTCATAAGTTCTTATTTTAAATACTTCATCTGAAACTCGCTCAACAAAATTAACATTAACGCCTTCTTTTTTATAATAATCATTATATCTAATAGATCTTCCAGCATTTTTTACATCTAATTCATCTGTATTGGTTGTTTCGATAACAAGATGAGGTGATCCAGTATCCATCCAAATTCCATATTCATTTTCAATAATGCTAGAATTTAATTTCATTTGCATTGTAATTAACTCATCATTGATTATTTCTGCTTTATGAATTCCGTCAAAAGCTTCAAATACCGTTTTTTTATTAATTATATTATTAATGTATGCATATAAAATAGCACACCTGGATCCATTTCCGCAAAGAGACCCTATATTCCCATCTGAAGTATAATGAAGAATTTCAAAATCTGTTTTAACTGATTTTTTTATTAATATCAAACCATCACCTCCAATACCAATGTTTCTATTACAAATTCTTTGGATTTGAGATTTAGACAAGTTGAGGTTACTGTCTCTATCATCTATAACAATAAAGTCATTGCCTGCGCCATTATACTTACTAAAGCTAATTTTCATTAAAGCGCAAATGTAAATAAAAATGAAACTTCAACATATGAAATTGACAATATATGTTGAAGTTTCATTGAATTATTGATCTTATATATTAATAAACTATTTTCCGTTTTGAATTGGATCAGAGTTTGGCATAATTTTATTTAGCACAAAATATACAGGACAAAATTTAGTAAATGGACTAATTATTTGAAGTAATCCTGTACCAATTACTATCCATAAAAAGTCAAAATTACCTGTTAAATAACTTAAACCAACACCCAATAAATATAGTAAACCTACTAATGCATCGTGAGCTCTTACCTTAGAAATATTTTTTTCCATTTTTTTAATTTAGGGTTATAAATAAATTTAATAATTAATTTTATTAATTGTAAATAATTTTACGTATTTCTCCCCAATTAACAAGTTCTATTCCTTCATCCTTCAACAGCTTCTTTATCTCTTTAGAGTTAAATACATCGTAGTCAAGCTGTCGCCAAAGTGAACCATATTCTGGATGGTCTATAGTTACAGCCTTAAGTTCTTCGTTATCATATCCCAGATGAAGAAGAAATACGTTTAGACCTGGTTGTAAAGATTTAATTTTATTTGAATACAATTTATACCAATCTTCATATTTATAAATATCGTCAACTATAACTGAACTAGCTAGCTCTTCTCCAAAAGCTGCTTCTAAAAAAGTTCTATCTGCACCTGGGTATAGCATGTATATATCATTAACTGGAACTATATAATCTGGCATTGGAAAATCATCATCAAATAGATTTAAAGCTCTTGATTTAGTTACCATAGATACAAGTTTATTTTTATGTCCAACTTCAATGTAGACTCTCCAAAGTTTTTTATTTACTGCAAGTGCCCCCATATGAGTATCTATATGAGTTGGATTTAATCCAATTTGTCTTGAAAAATCAATTTGTGCTTGAAGTTCTCTTCTTACTTCCTCTGGATTAGCTTTAATGTTAACATCACTTGTATTATCATAGAACTCATTATCTTCATTTAAAAGAGAAGTTATTTGGTTAGATGATGAAACTCCATTCCATTTGTAATTCTTCCATTCAGCTGTTAATGTTAGATGTAATCCTATATCATAGTTTGGGTTTTCTTTATGAAATGCGGCAACCTCTTTAATCCATGGTGAGGGAATCATTGCACTCCCTGAATTAATAGCATTATTTTTAAATCCATCAAAAGATGCAATATTAACTGAGTGGGATACTCCAATATCATCACCATGAATAATTAAAAGTCTAGCATCCTTTTCATAACCAAGTTTTTCTGCAATATTTTCAATCTGGGCGTAAGTATTGTTAAATAACATCAAAGAAATTATTAAGGCAAAATTTTTCATAACTATATTGATTTAAATTTAATATAAGTATATTTTAGATAAATTTATTTTTATGAAAAAACTATTTATACTTCTATTTGTGCTTTTAATTATTTCATGTTCAATTGAGTCAAATGAAAATAAAATTGGAATTGTAATACATGGAGGAGCTGGAACTATATTAAAAGAGAATATGACTGCTGAATTAGAGAATTCGTACATGATTAAATTGGAAGAAGCTGTTACGAAGGGATATGATATTTTAAAAAATGGTGGATCCAGTAAAGATGCTGTAGAACAGGCAATAAGAGTCATGGAAGATTCACCTCTTTTTAATGCAGGCGTTGGTGCTGTTTTAACTAATGATGAAAGGGTAAGTCTTGATGCATCATTTATGGATGGTGAGAATCTAAATGCTGGAGCAATAGCTGGGTCTAGTTATGTTAAAAACCCAATATCTGCCGCAATTGCTGTCATGGAAAAATCCCCTCACGTTTTGCTATCATCCAAAGGTGCTGACGACTTTGCTATTGAGATGGGAATTGACACTGTACCAAATTCATATTTTATAACTGAAAGGAGGCTAAACTCACTTAGGAGGCTCAAGGATAAAAATGTTTCATATAAAGATCCTTTTATAAAAGACTCAAAATTTGGAACTGTAGGAAGCGTTGCTATTGATATAAAAGGAAATATATCTGCTGGAACCTCTACAGGAGGTACTACAAATAAAATTTGGGGTAGAATAGGGGATGTGCCTATAATAGGAGCGGGAAACTATGCTAATAATGAATGTTGTGGAATTTCTGCAACAGGATGGGGGGAACATTTTATAAGAAATGTTGTTGCTTATGATATAGCTGCACAAATAATTTATAAAAATGAAAACATTGTTGATGCATCAAAAAAGTCTCTAGATAAAGTGAAAGCTACAGGTGGAGATGGCGGAGTAATTGGTCTTGATAAAAATGGAAATGTTGCGATGGAGTTTAATACAGCTGGAATGTATAGGGCTCATATTGATAACGAGGGTAACATTACAATTAAAATCTACAAAGATTAATTCTTTGGTTTAAATACTGTTCTTTCATTTAAGTTTAAAAGAATTTTGGACTTTGAAAACAAAAGGGGAAAGTATACATCATTAGCCCAATTTTCATATAAATTATCATAAAATTTATTATCTGGATCTCCTGATTGACCAGGAGAATTTGTTGCTAAGCTATTATCCCAATTACCTGTATCAATCATAACTCTAAAACTACCTCCTGACCTTTGATTCAATGAGTTAGAAGTTGATCCTGGTGTATATCCATCACCTCCTCTTGGATATGATTTTAATTCTATTATTTTTCTAATAGAATCATTTACAACTTTTTCTAATGGGTGATATATTTTTACATGTTTGAAATCTTCCTGACCATAAACCCAGCTATCAGAATTTTCCCCAAATTTTTCTTTTAAATTATCTATAGAAGAATTAAAGGTTTTATTTAAAATTTCTCTCCTTTCATTAATATTCATTTTAGAAATTTTATCAATCACTGTGAAAAGCTGCATTGAAATATAGTTTTTAACTTTTTCTGGTATGAATTTTTTATTTACTTCTTGAATAAGTTGATTCTGCCATTCAATATATATTCCTGCCTCTATAGATGTTTTAGATAGTTTTTTATCCCATTTCTCAATCATAGAAAAGAACTCGATATTATTTGAGATAAGTCCAGAGGAAAGATTTATAATCTGTTCAGAAGGAACTGAATAATAATCAACTTGTAGTTCAAGCATCTCTTTTAAATTAAATTTCTCTTTACTCTCAAGAACTCTTTTTATTCTATCTCCTCTGTAAGGGTCTGCCCAATCAAATCCTATTGCCTCCCACTTATCATAATCTTCAGGAGTTACATTTTGATTTGCTGTAGATATATAACCTATTTCTGGATTATATATGTTAGGTTTTTCTATTATAGGTAGATAAGCTTCCCACTTATTACTGCCATCACCACTAACAGGAACCATTCCACTATGAGTTTTTCTAATTGGAGCTATTCCAACAGCTTGCCATCCGATATTACCAAATTTATCAGCCCAAACCATATTCTCTCCTGGGATATTAAAATATGTGCAGGCTTCTCTAAATTCATCCCAGGTTTTAGCTTGATCCATTCTAAGAGATGCTAAGTATGGTGATCCTCCAATTTCTGACCATCCATTTCTAACTGCATAGGCTTTATTCCTCTTAGTATCTATAAAGGTCACTGGACCATGAACTGAATAAAAAAGATTAATATCAACATCCTCAGTTCCTTTGACTTTAATTGTTTCCTCTATGATCTCAAACTCATTCCATTTACCATTATAAAAATATTGGTTTGAGTTTCCGGGGTTTAGATCATAAATATATAAGTCCTCAGCATCAGTCCTAAAAACTGTTAAGCCCCATGCTCCAATGCCATTGTGTCCAATTGATATTCCGGGTATTTCTGGTTCACCACCCCCTATGACGTTCCATCCGGGTGCTACTAAATGTGCCATATATCTTAATGAAGGGTTTGATAGAGATCTATGTGGATCATTAGCTAGAATAGGAAATTCTGATTCAGATTTTTCAGCTGATATTGCCCAGTTATTACTTCCTATAGAGTATTTATCATTTATTATATCATTTTGAAAAACATATTCAAGCTCATTATCATTTCTGTATTTTTCCAGTATGTATTTTTCTTTAAATTCAATTGGGTCACGATATGCATTATATAATCTTAAGATATCTTGTTTTAAGTCTTCATAAGTTATATCATAGGGTAATTTTAAAGATGGCTCTTTAGGGTGAAACCAAAGCAAATCTTTAACTAGATCTTCCCCGATTAAGGAAACTGCTCTACCTATGTTTAACTCTTCTTGAATATTTCCAAGAAGTCCCTGATGTCTAGATATAACCACTTCATTTGTCCAAGCCTCTGGTTTAATTCCTAAAATATCAAATTCAATTGGCAATAAATCAGGATTGTTATTAACCTCTTCAATATACTTATTTACTCCTGAAACGAATGAAGAAACTATTTCAAAACCATCTTCATGATAATGATTTAATTCATCTTTGATATCTCCTCTAAACTTGAATAATCTTGTTCCTATATCTCTCTCAAGTTCATCTTCACCAAATATTTCTGAAACAGTTCCTGTAGCTTGTCTTCTCCATATTTCAAATTGAAATAATCTGTCTTTTGCAGCCAAATATCCCTGCATAAAGAAAAGATCATTTTGGTTATTAGCATAGATATGGTTTATTCCATAATTATCTCTTAAAACTTCAACTTCATCTAGTATTCCACCTAATTCAATAGAATTTGAGCATGATAATATAAGGGCTAATATCGAAAGTAAAAGTGATTTTTTTAACATTGTTATTTATTTCAAGTTATTAAAAATAAATTTCTTGTGCCAATCTAAAAGTATTGGAGTGTGCCTCAATTATATTCTTTAGAAGCTCTGAATATCCACCACCCATAGATACTTGAACAGGTATTGAGTTTTTTTTGCACAATTCTAAAATAAATTTATCTCTTTCTTTACATCCATCTATTGATAAATCAAGCCTACCTAATTTATCATTGCTAAGAACATCAACACCTGATAAGTAAAAAATAAAATCTGGTTTAAATTTGTCAATAGAATTAGGTATAATATCTTTTAAATTCTTTAAATAGGATTGATCATCCGTATTATCATCAAGTTCTAGATCAATATCACTTTTTTCTTTTCTAAACGGGTAGTTTTTTTTTCCATGAAAAGATATTGTGAATACTTTATCGTTTTTAGAGAAAATTGATGCAGTACCGTTTCCTTGATGAACATCAAGATCAATTATCATGACTTTTTTTACTAGTTCTTTATTAATAAGATAGTTTGCAGCAATAGCTTGGTCGTTTAACATGCAAAATGCTTCTCCTCGATCGTAAAATGCATGATGGGTTCCCCCTGCAATATTCATTGATATTCCATGTTTAATTGAATAATGTACACATTCAATTGTACCTTGGGCTATAACCATTTCTCTTTCAATAAGTTCTTTGCTGAGAGGAAAACCAATCTCTCTTATCTCTTTTTTTGATAGCTTAAGATTTTTTAATCTTTCGAAATATTCTTGTTCATGCGTTTTTAAAACAATTTTATCTGAAATAATTCCAGGTTCAAAAAAATTATCGAACGAACAAGTATTTTCTCTAATTAATTGTTCAGGAATAAGCTCATATTTAATCATTGGAAACCTGTGGTTCTCTTCAAGTGGGTGTATGTAGTTTCGGTTGAAAGCAATTTTGAGCATATTTAAATATAAAAAAAGGCCTCAAAAGAGGCCTAAAATTTAAATAGAATTTTAATTCTTATTAATTATCTGAACTTAGTTCAGGAATTAGTCTCATATGACGAATTCTTCTTTCTTCAACTGCTGCTTGAACACGTGCGCTATCTTGATCATAGGAATCAGCCCCAAACATTTCATCATATTTTGAAATTAATGCTTGAAGAGGCTCACCATAATCAAATTGTTGATCTTCAAAACTAGCATGATCAAAAAATACAGCTACCCAGTTCCCATCACAACCAGAAGTACAATTTAATACTGTAGTTCTTGACATTTCCACATCCATTGCTTCTCTTGCCATTACTTGTCTCTCTCTGAATCTCCAAAAGTCTTGACCTTTACCTTCTTTAACTTTGTAGAATATCACTCTTCTTAACAAGTCATTTGGTGGATTTTCAGGTGACCATGATGCCCATCCAACTCTTGTCCACATTGCAGTCCTACTAGCTTGATCATTTTCAATATATTGTGAAACGTTTTTAGCCCAATAGTCAAGCTCGTCTTGATAATCATTGTCAAAAGATGCAATATCACCTACTTGAGCTCTCCATATTTTACCAGCGTTAGGACCAGTAAGAATGTTGAAAGTATAAAATGAAGAACGACCTTCTTCATTATTAAACATTTTTGTTTTTTTACCACCCCATTTAATAAAATTTGCCATTTGACCATCTTTAACTTCAATAGTTCGAGTCATCACAGTTTGGCTATTAATTGATATTGTAAGAAATAGAAATAAAATTGATATTATATTTTTCATAGTTAATTAATTTATAAGTCAATATAAGAATATAAGTGGATTACTATATTATCTAATTGTTAAATAGAAATAAGATTAATAATTAACATTAATAATAGAATTAGTAATATAATTGAGCTAAAGTATCTTACGGGGTCTTTCATTTTTTTATTCTTTTTTCAATAAATAATTTCCAAATAATTATAAATATGACAGTAATAATCAAGAATCTGATATCAAGCGAGTCACCATAATTTAAAAAGTCTCTCATATTTCTAAATTATTCAACAATTATAAACAGAGTTGTATTTTTTTTATTTGCCTCTTTGTCATCTACATCTGATAAAAACTCTAGTGTTGTAAGTGTTCCAACTTTGTTATCCTTATCTATACTTAAAGAGTAAAACGAACTATTTTTATAAAGTACTCTTCCTGATATAACACCTTTCTTTAAAATATCAATATTTTTATTTAATTCGGATTCATAACAACCTACAAGTCTTGTTAATGTTGGAAGACTAGTTTCAATAACAATATCTTTTTTACTTAAAGTTATTTTTCCGTTTATATCTAAATCTGTATAATTAATTCCATTATCTCTAACAATCTTAATATCGTAGACTCCTAAAAAACCAAACTCATTTAGATATTCTCCTATTAATCTATTTTTGGCAATTTTTTCAAAATCATTATCGTCTACAAAGTTGAAGTAATCAGTAAAATGACCTGAATAAATTATATCTGACGCAAGAACTTCATGCTTTTCACTAGAGACCTCTCTTCTTACTAATTTAACGATATCTTTATATTCTCCTTTAATTATTAAATAAGAAGAATATTTATTCTTTTTTTCACTCTGTCCAAGAACCCAGTGAATACTATCGCCTTTTATTACAGTAAATGCATTTCCATAGAGTGATATTACCTCTTGAAGTGGACCTTTAATTTCATAATCTTGAAACTTTAAATTTGCTGCTTTTTTAGTGAAGTCTAAATAGTATTTTAAATCATTACTATCATAAAATATTTGACTAAATGATAAATTCAAAAACAGTAAACTAAATGTTAAGTAATATTTTTTGATCATTTTTTAAATAACAAATTTAAAATACCATAAATGAGTATTACTGTAGCAATTATAAAAAGAATCAGTGGGTTTATAAACTTATTTATTAATCCAAATCCCATCATTAGTGATACTATATTCATAGATATTGAACCTATTATCAATATAGTCAAGTAAAGTTGTCTCATTTAGTACAGATTAATAACAATTTATAAAATTTAATTTATTCTAAAACGTAATCATTGTGAAGCTCAGATATCTGAATCTTATATGACTTAAACCAAACAGGACCCATGCTCTTTGCTCTAATATGTAAGCTATTATTTTGCCATTTCTCAATTGATTTCATTTCTTTCCAATATGAGATAAAGATGTTTTTTTTATTTGTATCGAATAATTCATGACCTAAATACCCATCATTATTTTTCACTTCACTAATAGTTAGTAGATCCATTTCTTCATATCCTTTAAGGTTTGTAGATTTTTCATAGATAAATGATGCTATAATGGAACCTTTAGAAATTTTAGTTGACATTTTAGATATATTTGTTTCTAATTCTAATATAGTTAAATAAAATGTTGGATTCTGACTTGAAATCTATACTTGGGGAGAAATATAAAGATCGTTTTTTTGAACAAACCTCTTCCTTATCTAATGTTCTAAACAAGGAAGGTATATTAGTTTTTGACTCATTTATTAGTCAAAGAGGTCTAATTAAACTTAAAAAAGAAGCTGCTGAATTAAAACCTAAATCTTTTAAAAGTTCATCAGAATATAATGTTTATGTTTCTGATTACGACGAAAAGTTTCCTCCAGAAAGTCCTAGAAATAGAATAATGAGTACTACCAAAAAATGTATTCCAAATGATTTAATTCCCAAAGATTCAATATTACAGAAACTATATGACTCTAGTTTATTAAAAAACTTTTTTTGTAAGCTACTAGGCAAGGACAATCTTTATCCATATGAAGACTCATTATCAAGCATTAATATAAATTATTATGATAAAGGTGATGCTTTAGGTTGGCATTTTGATAATTCGGATTTTACTATAACATTGTTAGTCAAAAATTGTACAAAAGGGGGGGTATATGAATTCTTTAATGATATGAGATTTAAAGATGGAGAAGAAGATTATGACTTTGTTCAAAAAATATTAGATAATAATTTAGAGGGAACTAAGGTGAAAAGTTTTGAGGGTGATTTAATGATTTTTAAAGGAAACAAATCTATACACCAAGTAACACCTGTTGAAGAAGGAGAAAGAATCCTAGTTACATTTAATTACAATGAAACCCTTGGTATCTCATTATCAGAACAATCAAGAAGAACTTTTTTTGGAAGGATTAAATAAAAAAGGTCTCACTTGAGACCTCTTTTTTACTCTTCAGAAGAAACAGCCCTTTGTTGTTGATAAACATAAAAGAATTGAACCTTGCCATCCTTTATTGCAGCATCATTAACTTGATAAACAACAATATCTTGACCATCAACATTCAGTGTAAGTTGATTTCCAGAAGTAACATAATCATTTACTTGGTTGTTTTCAGGGTTTTCGCCTGTATTGTTAATAAACCACATCGGAGCCCACCTTGGATTATTCGTTTCGAACCAGTTTTCAAGAAAAGCTATATGATCTTCTGTTCCACTGATAAACTCTCCACTTGGTCCCCAAACTTTAATGTCTTCAGCATTAAGACTTTTTATCTTCTCAATATCTCTTTCATTATGTGCCGTGATATATTCGAGCCATACTTCTGATGCTGATGCAGGTCCAGCAGTAATTGTAGACCTTTCACCATCTTGAAGGATTGTAAATCCAATTTCAGCAGGCTCAGAGGTTACTTGTGTATCACAAGAGTATAGAAATACAGTTAATGTAAAAATTAAAATAAACTTTTTCATAATTATTTTTTTTTCAATTTAATTATAATTTTTAAAATTTAGTCTCTCAATAGAAATTTTATAATTATACTAAATCTTTTAGATCTGTCCATTTTCCCCCATTTGCAGCATTGAAACCTTTAGATTCAAAATATTTTCTTGCAGACTCAGCCCTCATTCCAGCAGCGCAAACAGTTACTATACTATCTTTTTTATCAAATTCTTTAATACGATAAGTTAAATCTTTTAATGGAACATTTATAGAGTTTTTTAAATGACCAGATTTAAATTCAGAATCAGTTCTAACATCAACAATAATTGCTCCATCATCTAATAATTCTCTATAATTCTTTTTATTTTTTTTAGTAAATGTTAAAACAATTAGTAAAAAAGCAATAAGTAATAAAATTATCCACCAATTTGATATAATAAATTCCATTATAAATTGTTAAGTTTTTTGAATTTCAAACTTACATAAATTCCAATTAATGAAAACATAGTTAATACTAAATATACTAATTGATGTCCTGTTATTCCAGGATAAGTATCTAGTAGATACCCATATAAAGGAGTAGCAAATATATCAGGCGTATACCCAATAATTGAAACAATACCTATAGCAGTTCCTGACAGAATTATTGGTATTTTTCCATCTCTTAAAATTGAAAAATAAAGTCCTCTGACTGTATATGTTCCAATCGCTACGATTATCAATGAAAATATAAATAATGAATTTAAAGAAAATGTTATCACTCCTGATGCAAATAATAATGACCCAACTAACATAATTTTAAATCCATAGACTATATTATTTATATTACCTGTTTTGTCAGTGTAAATTGCAATAATTAAGCAAACAATTGGTCTAAGGTATTGTTGGTAAGCACCGACTTTTGCAGATTCAATATCATCAAACATCATTACTTCGGAAGCATAGAGAGAATATATATCTGTTATTTTATATCCCATATAAGCACATAAAATTATTAAACCTATATATATTACGGATTTTGATTTAAAAAGCTTTTTCATTTCATCCAAATTTCCAATAATATGACCTTTAGATGAGTCAATTCTTAAGGAATAGTTTACAAAAATCCCTATTATAAATACTATTAATGATGAAAATCCAATAACATATTTAAAAGCTTCTTTCTTATTATCTATAGTTGCAGCAGATATATCATTAACCATAACTAATGAAAATATTATAACTCCAATTATACCTATAGATGAGGCAACTAATCCTCTACCAGCATCAAGAAAACTAAAAGTTTTACCTTGTTTTTTCTCTCCTCCAATAACAGTTGTTGCTTTTATCATTGGAGCCCAGAAAAGAAATACTGTTGTAAATCCCCAATAAGCATATAATAAGTGCATAACAACATATGATGGATATGCCATCATTACAATACCACCAAATGAGGTAAAAATTAGTGAGTATGAAAGAAGTTTTCTTGGAGAAAATTTATCAGCTATAACTCCACCATATAAATAGGATAAAAAAGCAACTATTCCGTATGTTGAAAATAATGACCCAAGTTCAAGGTTTGTAAGATTAAAAATATCTAAAAAAGTTGGCCTAAAAACTCTTGCTAATACATATGGTAGAATATATATAGATTCAGCAGCTAAAATAAGCGTTAGTAGATATATGTAATATTTATTTTTTATAAGGGTTTATTTTAAAATTTTTAAAAGGTTATTAGAGTCAATTATAGTTGCAAACTCATCACTTAAATTAGCTATCGAAGTCTCATAAATTGTTTCACAATCAATAATATTTCCATTAATACCTTTAGTATTGTAACATGCGGTAGCATCTGAGACTAAATAAGTTTCAAAACCTAGATTACCGGACATCCTAACAGTAGTTGATATACAATGATTAGTTGTCATTCCTATAACCACAACTGAACTTATCCTATTTTTTTTTAAAATATTCTCAAGATTAGTTCCTATAAATGCGCTATTTACTTTTTTAGTTAAAACAATTTCATCTTCTAATGGTTTCACATAGTCATTAAACTCAAAACCAGGTTTTGATTTATGAAGTTTAGACTCTTTATTAGTGGAACTATGTCTCACATGAATTACAGGAAGTTCAATTTCTCTCCATCTTTTTAGAATCTCACCACATATATATTCTGCGTTTGGATTATTTCTTACAATACCCGGATAGTCTTTTTCTAAAAATGCTTTTTGAATATCAACTAGAAGTAATACGGGTTTTTTATTTTTAAACTCCAAAACGAAAAATAATTTTTTTTAACTTAAGTTAAATATATAGAAATTGAAATAATTAAATAGAATTCATCCTATATAGAATCCTCATGTTTTTATCATGAATGTAAGAATTTATGAAAGTATGAAATGATTATTACATGAATTACCTATAATAAAAAGCCCTCGTTGGAGGGCTTTTATTTTAATTATTAGCAGCTTCATATAAAGCCATTTCATTGGTGATTAGTGGAGAGTCGATATAACATTTAGTAGAAATGATTTTATCGTTTTCCCATTGCCACCAGCAATGAAATGTAGATTCTGCTTTTTCACCAGTAGTCTTTGAAATTCCAGACCAATCAGCCCATTGAAGAGTGAAAGTACTTCCTTCATTAAATTGAATTGTGGTTAAAGCAGGTTCAATATGTTGAATTGAGTCCCATAAAACAGAATGATAATTATAACCATCAATAATCTCTTGGGTTGAATATTCAATTGTATTGAAATAATGTTTACCATCCTCAGTAAAATAATCTAATGCAGCCTCAAATTTTCCTTGTGTATATGCTTCACCTAATGATCTAACTATTTCAGTTTTTTCATCATCTGAAGTTACAATACCATTCCAAGGATTCTCATCAGTAGTAACATCTTGACATGACACTAAAAGAATAGTAAACAAAAAAAATATAATTTTTTTCATGTTAATTGATTTAATCATTAAATATATAAATAAAACTTTTGATTATTAATTTGAACTATTTAAAGGTGTTTATTTCCTAACTTTGAAACATGAAAACGAAATCTCAAATTGTTGATAATTGGCTTGTTAGATACACTGGACTTGAACTAAAGAATTTTGGAGAGTATATTTTACTTACAAACTTTGATAAGTATGTAGATATTTTTTCTGAAATTATGAACTGTAAAGTTCATGGTGTAGATAAAAATATGCCTTCAGCAACATCACATAATATAACAATAATAAATTTTGGAATGGGAAGTCCTAATGCAGCTACAATAATGGACCTATTGTCTGCTATAAGGCCAAAAGCTGTACTTTTTTTAGGTAAGTGTGGTGGACTTAAGAAAAGAATTGATATTGGAGATTTTATACTTCCAATTGGAGCTATAAGAGGGGATGGTACCTCAAATGATTATTTTCCTCCTGAAGTTCCTGCTATGCCTTCTTTTGCTTTGCAAAAAGCAATTTCCACTACAATAAGAGAACATACTACAGATTACTGGACAGGAACTGTTTATACTACCAATAGAAGAGTTTGGGAGTATGATAAAAAATTTAAGGATTATTTAAAAAAGACACGAGCATATGCAATTGATATGGAAACTGCTACTCTTTTTACTGTTGGGTTTCATAATAAGATTCCAGTTGGTGCATTTCTTCTAGTATCTGATTCTCCAATGTTTCCAGAAGGAGTAAAAACATTGGAAAAAGATCAAGTTAACTCTATGCAATTTGATAGAAAACACATTGAGATTGGTATTGATTCATTAAAAAAATTACAGAATAACGCTGAAACTGTAAGACACCTTAAATTTTAGTTATTACTTTTATTTCAATGAAGAAAATCTTTGTTGTTGCTTTGCTACTTATACTTAGCTGTTCTAAGTCTGACGTAGATAATAAATCAAAAGATAATTACTCCGGTTTTACTTTCTATGAAGGTCTTTCAACTAATTATATTCAATATGGTGGGTTAAACAGAGAGTACTTATTATATATTCCCCCCAATCTAAATAATCCTAAAAATCTTCCTGTAATTTTTAATTTCCATGGCTATGGAGGTCAAGCTTTACAATTTTTTAACCAAACTGACTTAACTGAAATTTCAGATAATAATGGGGTAGTTTTGGTATATCCTCAAGGATCTAATTTACCAGATGGAGGTTCTCATTGGAATGCTGCTCCATCTAGTTCATCATCAACTTCATTTGTAAATAAAAGTAGTACAGATGATATCGGTTTTTTTAAGGTTTTATTAGAAGAAATAAATCAAGATAATATTGTTGATTTAAAAAGAGTTTATGTGATTGGATACTCAAATGGTGGAATGTTCTCTCATTTTTTAGCTTGCAATAAAGATAACATAATAGCCGCTATCGGTGATATTGCTGGGACAATGCTTAATGAAACATTCAATAGCTGTAATCCATCTTCACCTATTCCAATATTGAAGATACATGGAACATCAGACAGAGTTGTTAGCTACAATGGTTATAATGAGGGAGAGTTTAAAAGTGTTGAAGAAATTCTAGGTTTTTGGAAATCTAATAACAAGTCTAATGCTAACGATAGTCTTGAGAATTTAGGAAGTACCTCAATATATTCAGAGTTTTATAATACTTCTGTAAATGTAAATTTTGAAAAATATACATTTGATTCAGACGAAAATAGTAGTGAAATTGTACACTATAAGATTATTAATGGTGGTCATTGGTGGGACTATAGCTCAGATAAACATCTTAAAACAAGTACTCTATTGTGGGACTTTTTTTCAAAACATTCAAAACAATAAATAATGGAAATTCCAGATAAATTAAAGTTTGAGTATTTACTATCATTAGATAACCACATAGAGACAAAAGGAATAGATAATAGAAAAGAAACAATGAAAAAAATTTTCGAAATAACAAAAAAAATAGCTGATCTAGGATTTGGAGAAAAGGATATACATGGGATTACAACCGATGAAGAAGTATATATAAAATATGAAAAGTGGAGAAAAGCCAATAATGTTTAATCCAGTGAGGGGATTGAATTGTTAAGCATATAATCTAAAAAAACATCTTCAAGAAATTTCCTTAGTTCTTCATCTTTCACAATTTCATTTTCCCTAAACACGCCAAATTCAATATTTGCTTCATAATAGGTAACTACCATTTCATATTCAGTAATATTTGAGTTGTGCTCCACTTTAGTTTTTTTGTAGAGCATAGTATTGCCCTTGAATACTTTCTCTCTTTGACCTTTTTCAGTTTCAATTATTTTATATTCCATTTCTCTTAGTAATCTTTATATATAACCAATAGATTAGAAAAAATACATATCCAATAATAAAATAGTACCTCATACTTAAATTTAAAAAAAATCAAAATATTTAAATATTAAAATCTTGTTTTAAATTGAAAAAAAATTTTAATAAAATCAGTTAACATGAAAAATATCTTTACAGATCACCCAAATTCGGTTGGTGAATCTTATTTTCAGCACATGTTTTTTGCTATTAAAGTTGGCTTAAAATTAATTTCATGTGGTTTTGCAGCTATCTTTCACGCTATATTTCCTTTTGTGCTTAAAACATATGTATCTTCGAATATCAAAAAATTACAAGACGATATTTTTGTAAATAGATTAAATAAATGATTGCATTAGACTTTGTTTTTCTTGGAGTCCTACTATGTGTAGCTATTTCAATTCCTTTTCTGTGGTTAAAATATTCTTATAATAAAATCAATAAATTCACGACTATCTTTGTTTTTATCATGCTAACGTTAATATTAGCCTATTTATTTATTCAGTTTTACAAATAAAAAAACTGATTATTTTACAATATTCTCTAACATAAAAAGAAATGCATATTCCATTGCAGTCTCTTTCAGTGCTTCAAATCTACCAGATGATCCACTATGTCCTGCATCCATATTAGTATGTAAAATGATTTTATTCTCACCTTTGTGATAATCTCTTAGTTTTGCAACCCATTTTGCAGGTTCCCAATACTGTACTTGAGAATCATGAAGGCCTGTTGTCACAAGAGTGTTTGGATATTCAACACTCCTAATGTTATCATAAGGGGAGTATGATAGCATATAGTCATAAAACTCTTTTTCATTAGGATTACCCCATTCATCATATTCCCCTGTCGTTAAGGGAATAGATTCATCTAGCATAGTTGTAACAACATCTACAAATGGGACTGCCGAAATAACTCCGTTATATAATTCTGGAGACATATTCATTACTGCACCCATTAATAAACCACCTGCTGAACCTCCCATAGCATATAAATGATTAGGAGATGTATAGTTATTTTCAATTAAATGTTCAGATGCACTAATAAAATCTTTAAATGTATTTTTTTTATTAAAAATTCTTCCATCTTCATACCAGTCTCTTCCAAGATATTGACCACCACGAATATGAGCTATTGCATAAACAAAACCTCTGTCTAACAGGCTTAGTCTAGTTGTAGAAAAACGAGGATTCATAGTGGCACCATATGAACCATATCCATATAAAAGAAGAGGTGTGTCTGAATTTAGCTCAGTTTCAACATGTTTTACAATAGAAATTGGGACTTCTTTACCATCATGGGCTTTTGCAAATACTCTTTCGGATACATAATTATTTGAATCAAAATTACCTCCTAAGACTTCTTGTTGTTTTAATATCTCCTCTTCTTTATTTTGAATATTATATTTTAAAACTGTAGAAGGTATAGTTAATGAACTGTAATTAATTCTAATTTCATCAGTATTGAATTCAGGGTTGTATCCTAAGGAAGCAGAATATGTATCATTTTGAAAATCAAGATTACTATTTTGGTTTATATAATAATCTTGTTTACCATCATAACTTTTAACTCTTAAATTAATTAATCCATTTTCCCTCTCCTCAATTACCATAAAGTTTGTAAATAATTCTAAATCATCAACTAAGACATTATCTCTGTGAGGTATTATATCTACCCAGTTGGATTTACTTGGGTTTGATATAGGCGTCTTAATAATCTTAAAATTTGTGCTATTATTATGATTTGTGGTAATATAAAACATATCATCAATATGATAAGGTTGATATTCTAAGCCTTTTTCTCTTTTTTGAATTATCCTAAACTCATTATTTGGGGTATCACTAGATAGATATCTGAATTCAGTAGATAGTGTACTTTGAGATCCAATAAATATATATTCCCTTGATTTAGAAGGATATACATATGTTGAAAAAGTTTCATCTTCTTCTTCATATACTAGTTTATCATCACTTTGGTTATCTCCAAGATTATGTTTGAAAATTTTATTAGATCTTAAAGTTTCCTTGTCTTTACCGGTATAAAAAAATGTTTTACTATCAGATGACCAGGTCACATATGAATTTACACCCTTAATCTGGTCAGATAACATTTTACCTGTTTCCAAATCTTTAACATTTATAGTGTAGATTCTTCTAGATAGAGTGTCAACTCCATAAGAAACTTTTTTGTTATCAGGACTAACACTTAAGCCAGACACTTGATAGTAATCATAATTTTTAGCTAATTCATTAACATCAAGTAAAACTTCTTCTTTGGAATCTAATGTTTTGAATTTTCTTGTATAGATAGGGTATTCTTTCCCCTTTTCATATTTAGTTATATACCAATAATCATTTAAAAAATATGGTACAGATGAATCATCCTCCTTAATTCTACCTTTCATTTCATCAAATAATATTCTTTGAAATTTTTCAGTTGATTTTAAAACTGATTTTGAATAATTATTTTCTTCTTCTAGATAAGAAATAACATTAGGATTTTCTCTTTCATTTAACCAATAATATGAATCAACACGAGTATCTCCATGAATTTCTAAAATTTTATCTTGTTTATCTGCTTTAGGTGGTAATGTATTCATATCGGTACATCTTGAAAAAATAAGTAATATTAAAATTGATATTAATGAGTGTGCTTTCATTTTAATTTTATTAGATGCCAAAGCTACTTAAATTAAATTTAAATTTATTAAATCATAAACCTAGAGTCTTAGGTTGAAATTGATGAAGTAGGATTATATAATATTGTCAATTGTTATATTTTTGAAAAAAAAGATACGTTAAAAGCTAAAATATATTATCATAGGTTGTTTGAAAGTAAAAATTCATTCTCCTTTTCTTATTTCGCTGATTTAATTCGTATTAATAAATAATACAATGACAAAAGATAACACAATTAGTGAGTTGTTAGAAAGACTAGAAGAGGAAATCAAAAACCCTAAAGACTCTGTTCACAAAATAGTGCTTCGAACTACAATAGACAATATAAATAAGCTAATAGATAATAATGTATAAAGGTCTGTTAATAAACTTTTAAAATAAAAAATTAAGTCTAAGATTATAAATATCATATTTATATTAGATGTATTATGAGATTATTTAGACGTGTTTCATATTTAATTGGTCGAAACAAAACCATTCAAAAATTTTCATATTCAAAAACTTATATGTTTTACTCTTTGAAAATGATTTACTATAAATTTGGATGGATAATTAAACTTGCAAAGAAATACCTTATTAAATAAATTATCTTATAGCTTGAGTCTAATGTTTTAATAAATAAATGATTAAATAATTGATTTTCTTTAAATTGGTAGAAATTAAGAATATGAAAAATTTTCCTTTACTAATAATAAGCTTAATTGTATTTAATTTTTCTTTTTCACAGAGTAAAAATCTAAAGGCTGATGATATTTACATCAAAAACATTAAGAAAATTGTAAATAATAAAAAAGTTAAAAAAGCATTCAATTATATTTTTGAAGTTGAAGAAAAAACTAACAAAAACCTTATTGAGCTTACTGAAATTGAAGCACCGCCATTTAAAGAGGAAAAAAGAGCAAAGGAGTTTGCTGAAAGACTCAAACTTGCTGGTATTAAGAAAGTATGGATAGACTCTATTGGTAATGTTATAGGTCTCTTAGAGGGTTCAACTGGTAATAAAAACATAGCAATTAATGCTCATCTTGATACGGTTTTTCCGGAGGGAACTGATGTAAAAGTTGAAATTAAAAATGATACTCTTTTTGCTCCTGGAATAGGAGATGATACCAGAGGTCTTGCAATGATTCTAACAATTGCTGAAACATTAGTGAAGAATGAAATTAAGCCTGTTGATAATATACTTTTTGTCGGTACAGTAGGTGAGGAAGGTCTGGGAGATTTAAGGGGTGTTAGGTATCTTTTTAAAAACAATGATCCAAAAATTGATTCTTGGATTGCTATTGACGGTGGATCGATTGGAAGGATAAATAACCAAGCTCTTGGCTCATATAGATATGAAGTTATTTTTGAAGGCCCAGGAGGACATTCATGGGGGGCTTTTGGACTAGTTAATCCTCACCATGCATTAGGAGTAGGAATAAAAAATTTTGTAGAAAAAGCTGATATTTATACTAAAACTGGACCAAAAACATCATATAATGTAGGTATAATTGCTGGAGGTACATCAATAAATTCAATTCCTTTTAAATCATCAATGCAGATTGATATTAGATCAATTGAACCTAACAGGCTTAATGATATGGAAGAAATACTACATAATTCTATGAATGAAGCTTTGGATAAACAAAATGAAATTAAAAGAATTGGTCCTGATTTAAAACTTACGATTAATAAAATTGGTAATAGACCCTCTGGAAAAGTTGATGAATCAGTCGCATTGATTCAGAAATCTATTGTAGCTACTCAATATATGGGTATTGAGCCGCGTTTAACGATTGGTTCAACTGATTCAAATATTCCAATATCTTTAGGTTTTCCTGCAGTTACAATTGGCAGAGGTGGTGATGGTGGTGGTGCTCATTCACTTGATGAATGGTGGTTAAATAAAGATGGGTACAAGTCTATTCAATTAGCTTTATTAATATTACTTTCAGAAAGCGGGATTAATTAGATGATGATACTCCTTGAAGTTATCTTTAAAGGCCTTTATTCAGATTATACCTGGTTAAAAAAAGAATATATATCAAAATATAATCAAAAGAAATATTCAGAGCTTTCTCCAAAACAGATAAGAGGAATTATAGATAAGTATTACAATGATCTTCATGATGGTAACACAAAAAAACTTTTATTTATAAGTGTAAAAAAAATTCAAAATATTTTAGACAAAAGATTAAAGATTTTTGAGAATGATACATACAATGAATTAAATAGATTTGGAGACTTAAACCTTTATAGATATTACCAATTTGTGGTTGCCTATAAAAAAGCACTAGTAAAATATTACAAAGAAATTATACTTAATTAATATTGGTTCTTTTTATTATAACAATTAATTAATAGACATATAAATATTAGATAATAATATATAATATACTATTATCTATTTTTGATTGATTTTTAATTAAGTCTATACTTAAGAATTTTCTTACAACTGGTTTTTGTTAAGTGACCCTCTTATTTTAAGAGGGTTTTTTATATTTTAGATTTTATAATGACAACCAAATGCAAATAATACCTAAAGACACAATTATTTTTTTAAGAGAACTTAAGCTAAATAACAATAGAGATTGGTTTAATAAAAATAAAGAACGGTTTAATACTATTAAAAGTGAAGTAAAAATATTTGCACAAGAAGTTAGTAATTCTCTAAATGTTTCAGATAATATTGAAAAATTTAAAATATTTAGAATTCATAGAGACTTGAGATTCTCAAAAGATAAAACCCCTTACAAAAAAAACATTGGCATGGCATTTCATAGAGCTAAACCTGAGCATAGAGGAGGATATTATTTAGAAATATCTGCAGATGAAAGCTTCATAGCTGCAGGCTTCTGGAATCCTAATAAAGAAGACTTATTTAGGATTAGAAAAGAAATAGAGATAGATGGCCAAGAATTTAAAAAAATAGTAAATCAAAAAAGAATTAAGGATATATGGGGAAATATTAAAGGAGATGAAGTAAAAACATCACCTAAAGGTTTTAACTCAGATCATGATCACATAGATATGATAAAAAAAAAGCAGTTTATTTATATCAAAAAATTAGATGAAAAAGAAATTCTAAATTCAAACTTTCAAAGTGATTTAGTTAATTATTTTATTTCAATCAGACCATTCTTTGATTATATGTCAGAAATTCTTACTACAAATCTTGACGGAGAATCTATTTTACACTAATTATTAAATATGGAACTATTCAGAGAAGAAGAATTTTGGAATACTATTACTCATTTTATTGGCTTGATAGCATCAATTATTGGTCTCACTTATTTAATTTATACTAATAATAATTTACCACTATTAAGTTTTGCCGGGATTGTTTTTTTTGGATTTGGGCTTATATGTGTTTATCTATCATCAACATTATATCATTTCGTTTCTGAGCCTTTACTTAAGGAAAAATTAAGAACATTTGATCATATTAGCATTTACTATTTAATTGCTGGCTCATATGCCCCAGTTTGTCTAATAACACTTGTTGATAAATCAGGAATATACATATTTTCAGCCGTCATTATTATTGCAATTTTTGGTACAATTTTTAAATTACTTTACATCGATAAATTTGAAAAATTCTCTTTATCTCTATATCTGATAATGGGATGGCTTATAATTATTGATATTAGAAGTTTACTTGAAATATTGGAATTAAATGCAATTATTTTATTAATACTAAGTGGTCTGAGCTATACGCTAGGCACTTTTTTCTATTCTATGAAAAATAAATATGCGCATACAATATGGCATTTATTTGTTATTGCTGGTAGTTTTTTTCATTTTTTTCTAATCCTTTTATATATTTTATAGCTTTAAACCTTTGAGTATACTAACTTGCAGATAAGAAATATATTTACAATAATTAATACACGAAGAATATGTTAAAAATGTTAACACGATTAAGGAATTTTCTTATTTCAGGACTTCTTTTCTGGATACCTTTAATTTTAACTATTGTTGTTATTAAGTTCTTTTTAGAGTTTATTAATGGTCTTGTACCAAAAGAATATCTCCCAGAAGCTATTTTTAATTTAGATACCACTATACCTGGATCTGGAATTTTCTTATTATTTATAATTATTCTTATTACAGGAGTTTTGGTTACTAATATATTAGGACGAAGATTAGTTGTGTTATGGGAAAAGCTTCTTAACAGTATTCCAGGTTTTAGAAACATATATAATATATTAAAAAAAGTATCTGATACAGTTTTAAATACTTCATCTGAAAGTTTCAAAAAAGCATTTTTAGTTCAATACCCTAGTAAGGGTATTTGGGTAATAGCATTTCAATCAGGGGCCTACAGGGGTGAGGCAGAATCAATTATAGGTGAAAAAATAATAAATCTTTTTATACCAACTACACCTAATCCGACTTCAGGTTTTTTTGTATTGATACCAAGAAAAGATGCTTATGAACTTGATATGAGTGTTGAGGATGCATTCAAGCTCGTAATCTCAGCAGGTGTTGTCTCTCCTAATTCTGAAGAGATTATTGATAAGAAGTAATTATTCTTCTTTCCAGATAATTAATTCATCTCTCATTTGGTCATATATATTATTAATAGAATCTAATATCTTTTCTCCCTCTTCAAAACCAAACTTATTATATATTTCAGAATATAAATTTACATAGTCATATAATCCTCTCCAAGTTAATTCAGAGTACTCTAACTGGAATCTTCTATTCTCCCATGGGTTTCCATTAAAGTTTAATTTAGAACTTCCTTTGTAAACATTGACCATTGGCAAAACAGTTTTTATGTATACGGAATCAAAAGCTATCCATTTAGCAAATTGTTCATCACTAGGATCTTTAAAAATTGATAAATTTCCATGATTATTAGGATTATTACAACCAATAAACAGCAGGAATAGTAATAAAAGTTTCTTCATTAAAATTACTTTTTTGTTATCACCAAAAATAAATAAAACAGATTGTAAATATTATTAAATAGTTAATGATTTTTAATGTTTGAATTGTGTATTTAATTTAATATTAAATTTCCTAAATTTCAAGTATGAAAAAACCACTAATCCTTTTTTTACTTGTTCTATTTGGATGTTCACAAAATGAACCAAATATTCCTCTTTTAGCTGAAGATATTTCTCCAATCTTGATTGGGGAAAAATTACCGAATGCTAACTTTCAGAATGCAGAAGGAAAATCTATTCAACTAAAAGCTCTTTTAGAA
>Ga0255768_10000120_pt1 | contig 77677 bp, 75 predicted proteins | sample 071ome_33_FD_179983 | JGI IMG/M metagenome (GOLD analysis project Ga0255768, IMG submission 179983) | Coastal salt marsh microbial communities from the Groves Creek Marsh, Skidaway Island, Georgia - 071412AT metaG (version 2) | ecosystem: Environmental > Aquatic > Marine > Intertidal zone >... | reverse complement strand
CGCCAAGGACATCATGGCAATTTGGCCCGACATTGGCAACGGAGGTTGCGTCCCTAGTAGTAATCGTGGTTGGACATGGTTTGAGACAGACTTCAACACAGGATATGGACGTGGTGGTAGAATCTATCCCATCAACTTCTGGAATCAGGTTGATAGATTCTACAAGTCTAATGCTAACGAGTTTTGTGGTATTAGTAACTTCTCTGGTCAGAATCACGTTAGATTCTATGGTTTCAACTATAGAAACAATGGTGGTTGGGCACGCACACGTTGGGGATTCGGATGGAATGAAAACGGTGGTGGATCGGGTGGTTATCCTGAAGCAGACATGAACTCTGACGACGTTTCGGGTGGCATTGGTATGAGTAGTAACTTCGGTAACTACAGTGCTGGTGATAGAATCAACTGCTGCCAGAACCGTAATGGAATAAATAGATCTGCAAGGGTGGAGTTGTATTTTAGATGAGCACACTACGAGTAACAAAAGTTAGAGACCTGGCAGGTATCTCAGGTTTCACACTAACGACTGGTGGCATCACTGCTGAAGCAACACTTGCATGTGGTGATCTCACTATCAACGGCACCATTAGTGGATCCTCAAAATATATTATCCCTAGCATGAGTGGTCAGTCGGGTAAATTCTTGCTAACCGATGGCACAAACCTTTCTTGGGGCGACGTTGCTTCAACATCTGGTTTCAGATCGATGCAGGTTTGGACTGGTAATGGCACATGGTCTAGACCTTCCGATGTTAAATCGATCATGGTCACCGTTGTTGGTGCAGGTGGTGGTGGATCGGGATATACTGAATCAGGTGGCGCTGGTGGTATGTCACAGCGTGTGATCGATGTTACTAACGTCGCATCTGTTTCTGTTACAGTAGGAAATCCTGGTGGTGGCACAAACTACTCAGGATGTGGTGGTAATGGTAACTCATCTAGTTTTGGTGGTTACTGCTCTGCATCTGGTGGTGTTGGTGCTAACTGCTCTCAACAACATGCTGGTGGTTATGGTGGTAACGGATCAGGTGGTAACCTGAATGTCCACGGCGGTGGTGGTAATGGTCATGGATCTCACCACAGTTATGGCAACCATTCTGGTGGCAGATCTTATTATGGAGGATCTCAACCGTCCTCACATAGACAAGGTAATTATTCACATAGACACGAGAATCATGCTGCCTGGGGTGCAGGTGGTAATGGATCTCAGCACAGCAACAGAGGCGCAAGAGGACGCCAAGGCGTTGTTGTGGTCCACGAGTATTATGGTTGATAAATAACAACGAAGGAGTTATTTTTTCCCAATGAAAAGAGCAATCGTAAACGGTGAGACAGGTATGATCACCGACATCTGCGAAGTAGGAGATGAGTTTCAAATCTACGAAGGTGCAGATGCCAACCTAAGATGGTGTGATGTCCCTGATGATACTACCAATCAATCCGTCATGGTGAATGGTGTGGTGTATGATAGGGATGAATTGGAGGATCAACGTGAAGCATATATTGTTGCTAGAATGACTGCCTATGGTAGTGTGGGTGAGCAACTTGATATGATGTATCGTGATCAACTTGACGGTGGCACACGTTTCCGTGATCACATTGCAGCGGTCAAAGCAAACACTCCCTCTCCTTCTACTGCTCCTGAGTTTGTAGAAGATATCCGTAAGATCCAAGTTTCTGGTCGTAAAGCATGGGAACCATTCCCTGAGTAATTTATGAATTTGTATATTATTGGTGGCGGCACCGCTGGTTGGATGACCGCTGCCACCTTTGTGAAAGCATTTCCAAAATCTAATATTGTAGTCGTAGAGTCCCCCAACGTCCCTTCAGTTGGTGTAGGTGAGTCTACGACTCAGTATTTTAGACTGTGGACACATTATCTTGGTCTCAGAGACGAGGACTGGATGCGTGAGTGTGACGCAACGTATAAGATTAGCGTCAGGTTTTCTAACTTCCACAAGGATGGTGATACGCCTTGGCAATATCCATTTGGCACTGCTAGAAGTGATGCACCCGAAGCAGATGTGTGGTTTTGGAATGCACACAAGAATGGGTGGAAACATGATAAGTTTGCCAGGGATTATTTCGTGGCGGCAGAATGTGCCGAGCGGGCACTATTGCCCATAAATGCCCCTGGATTCTCACTCAAGCACAACACAGGATTTCACTTTGATGCTGTCAAGTTTGCAAACTATCTGAGAGATCATTATTGCAAAGATAAGGTCACACATATCCGTGCTGATGTCAACGGTGTGATCTATGACAATGATTTTAATGTCAAGTCATTCATGGCAGATGGTGTCAGATATGACAATGGAGATTTATATGTTGACTGCACAGGATTTAAGGGTTTAGTTACTAGATCTGAATGGATAGACTATTCTGATTGGTTGCCCAATAATTCTGCATGGGTGACAAGAATGGACTATAATGATAGGGAAACCGAGATGGTGCCCTTCACACAATGCACTGCATTATCTTCTGGATGGGTGTGGAGGGTGCCAACTTGGAATAGAATTGGGACTGGTTATGTTTATTCAGATAAGTACATCTCCGATGAAGATGCACTCAAAGAGTTTATCCAGCACGCTGGTGCTGATGAAGATGCTAACTTCAGAAAACTCAAATTCAATGTTGGACGACGAGAAGAAGTCTGGCACAACAATGTTTTGTCCATCGGATTGTCTGCTGGTTTTATAGAACCTCTGGAGTCCAATGGTTTACTATCTGTGCATGAGTTTCTGTTGAGATTTGTCCGCACTGTTGATGGTAGATCAACCTTCACACAATTCATGCGTGACACATTCAACAAGGCAGTCAACTTTGCATTCGATGGATTTGCATCTTTTGTTGCATTGCACTATAGTATGACTCAACGTGATGATACACGTTATTGGAGAGCAGTATCTAACATCAAGTATCCTCAGAAAGGTATGCTTGAGTCTGCCTCTATTCTTTTACAGGAAGAGTCCACCAACTTTGCCAGTAAGTTAAACTTTGGCAATGGATATACTGGTGACTCATTGATGTGTGTCATGGCAGGACATGGGTGGAATCCATTCAATCATGTGATTGAAGATGAGATCCTATTTTATGGTCCAATTCCAGAAGATTCTCACTTGAATAGTTGGCATTGGAATTATGAGAAATGGGACCTTGATAGATACTGTGAAGTTCCTTATCGTTATTACTTGAGGACATTGTATGCGAATTGATTCATTTTGTGTTGTTGGTGGTGGATCATCTGGATGGATGACAGCAGCAGCATTACTGCGTGCATTTCCTGAAAAGAAGATCACTCTGGTAGAACCACCCAATAGAAATATTATTGGTGTGGGTGAATCTACCCTGGGACATATCAATAGATTCTTTCGATTCCTGGGTCTGAAGGATAGGGATTGGATGCCATATTGTAGTGCAACCTATAAATCATCTATTGCATTCAAAAACTTCAGGGATGGTAATGGTGAGAGATTTCAATACCCATTCGGAAGGATTGATCACAGCAACTATAGAAGTGATTACATGACCTTCTTTGAGTTGAGGTCAATGTATCCTAAGGATTATCCTCCCGAAGAGTTTGCTCGCTTCTTTAATCCCAACACAATCATGGCAGAGGAGGGTAAGATTACCTCCGACTATGTGTGTAATGAGCATCCATCATGGAGATTTTCTGAAGATACTGCATACCACATGGACTCAGAAAAGTTTGGTGAGTATCTCGACAAGTATTATTGTGGCGATAAGATTAGCAGACGCTATGGCAAAGTAGAGAGTGCTGTAAAGAATCTGGATGGTAGTCTGAAGGCAGTTGTGCTAGATGATGGCACAAACGTTGAGGCAGATCTATTCATTGATTGCACAGGATTTAAGTCCGTGATCCTAGAAAACATCATGGGATCTGAGTATATTCCATTCAATGATGTGCTATTCAATGACACAGCATTTGCTGCTCGTGTGGATTACACAGACAGAGAGAATCAAATGGATCTCTATACTGACTGTGTGGCAATGTCTAATGGTTGGGTGTGGAATATTCCACTGTGGGATAGAGTTGGCACTGGGTATGTATTCAGTAAGAAATATATTGACCCCGATATCGCATATGAAGAGTTTTGGCAGTATATCGCAAAACGATATAGTCTAAAGGTTGCTGATTCTGCTGACTATCGTCTGATTAACATTAGACATGGCAAACGTGATAAGGCATGGGTTAAGAATGTTGTTGGTATCGGACTGGCATATGGATTCCTAGAACCACTAGAATCTACTGGTCTGATGACAACGCATGAGAATATCCTCTACCTAATTGATACAATCAAGAGACGTAATAAGGTCACTCGCATCGACGTTGACTCCTACAATTACACTGTGGATCATGCTATCGAAGCGATGAAGAATTTCATTGCAATGCATTATGTGCTCTCTGGTCGTGATGATAACAAATACTGGCAAGACTGCACCAACGTAAACTTTGCTGGTAAAAATGATCTCCATCAGATACAGGAAGACCCACTAACTTGGCATTCTATGCTACAATCGAGACTGGAATACTATCAGTTGTTTGATGGTCTTCGCAAAAACTTCTGGAGTGAGGACAAATTCCCTGGTCTCATCTATATTGCTGCTGGTCAGGACTTCTCACCAATTAACGAGTTTAATGTCCGAGAAGCACACCATTTGTATCCTGTAAGGAAGTCAACAATCAATGACTACCATAAACAATGGCAGGAAGATCGCAAAGCAATATATAGTGCAGTCGAAAAACTTCCCACCCATTACGAATACTTGAGGGACTACATTTATGTGGAAAAGGATTAAAGCAAAGTTTCAGAAACCATGGATTAGATTCTATTCTATGGATCCTGGTGTTGCAGAGTTTTTCCCTCTGTATCCTTCTAAGAAACTCAAGAGAAAGTGGAGAGTTGATGTAGTCAAAGAGCAAGCAAAGAAGCGCAGTGAGTGTCCAGTAATGGCACTCAAAGAAACATTTGATAATCTCAAGATGCAGGACAATGGCATCAAAGAGCACGCTGCAACTTGCCCTGCATTGACTGCAATCATGGACAGTGGTTGGATACTCCCTGCCCCAGCAGATTTTGCTATTCGTCCTAAGGAGGATGGCACATTCCAGTGGGTCACCAGACAATTATTTGTTGGTGGTAAGTATGTCACGTCACACATTGAGCGACAGACTGATGGGATGAGAGATCTTGTCAACAAAGGTATGCCAACACTGGGTCAAGTTGTGAAGTTGGAGACACCCTGGAGAGTGCAAGCACATCCAGATGTTGTTATCTTGCAAATTCCAGTTTCATATCATGAAGACATGCGATTTAGTGCTCCATATGGTATAGTAGACCCACAGTATTCATACGAGATCAATGTGCAACTCTTCTGGCACGCTATGGAGGGAGATCACATTGTAAAAGCAGGCACACCATTGTGCCAATGGATACCTATTCCTCGCAAATGGTTAGACTCTAGTGAGTTTGATATTGTTGTAGAAACTGCCAATGAGCATGACTATAAGTGCGAGCAAATGATGGACTATTTGAAGACTAAATCTTTTATTGAAAACACAACCTTGGATGAGCGTATTAAAGATCATGCCAAGATCAATTCACTAAATAAGAATCTAGAGAGGTTTAACTGATGGAAGCACAAACTTTTAGTAGTCCCAACGTTGAAGAGATTGATGTCAACGAATTGGCAGGGGTGAGTAAAGAAGAGCGTCGTGGCATTATGTGTGATGAGAATGGCAATCCTGTCATGCTCACATATGATCAACTGGTAGCAGACTTCATTTCTCAACATGCAGAAACTACCGAAGAATATAAGAAACTGCAAGAGGCATTGGACAACTTGTCCTATTCGTCTACAGTAACTCGTGTGTCCCTTGAGGGTATGCAAGAGAAAAAAGATAAACTGAATAAATTGCAGGGTGCTATCGAAGCACTATATCTCTACAAAGTGCATTGTGATCCCAACGTCACAGATAAAGAGTTTACCTTTGAAGACTGATTATGCTTAAATGTGATTATTGGTTTCCCAGAGCAATCTGGCACCAGAAAGAATGTGGTCTCGATGTAGATGCATTCAATGACTTTGCTATTGATCATCGTGGCGCTATGTCAGGTAGACGTGCGTCAAATGAAGGTGGATTTCAATCATATGATTGGGGTAGTGAAAGATGTCACACAATGGAACCATGGAAGTCTTTGACACAAAAGATCTATGATGCTGTTGATGTGGCATGTCAAGATCTTGGATTCAAAGACTATGCTATGCTAGTCACAAATGGTTGGTTGAATATCAACGGACCTGGGGATCTTAATCACGTCCACTCACATCCTGGTGCGATGTTTGCTGGTGTATACTATTCAAAGATCCCACCAAAATCTGGTGGCATTACATTCCTCCGTCCCTTTGATGAGTTGCATAAGTTTAAGTCTTGGGGCACAGGACATAACTTTGTGCATGGCACTAATCCACTAAACTATGAGGTTGCTGCATATGATCCAGAACCTGATCAGTTGTTTATCTTCCCAGCAGATATGCTGCACAAGGTAGAGACAAACAAAAGTGCAGAGGATAGAATCTCTTATTCATTCAACGTGACACTCTATTCGACACACATTAACTATGGCAGTATCCAAAACTCTATCGAATCTTTTACCCAAAGCGTATCTGAGTCGCCTGAATGATGTGATGACAAGCAGGGGATTCCCTTGGTATTTCCTGCCCAACGATGTCACCTACGGTAGTGGTTATGAATATAAGTTTGGTGATCAGAATCTGTTTGGCATGTCAAAGGATGGTCAAACATCCTGTGGTTGGACACATGTGCTCTGCCATGATAGCGAACCAGTGTCACAATACTATGATCTATTCATTCCCATTGTAGATCACATTCAAGACAGACTTGGTTGCCCCTTCAACATTTTCAGACTGAGACTTGCCATGCTGCATAACAGTCACCACGTTGAAGATTACAACACACCACACACAGATCACGAGACAAAGCATCACACAGGACTATTTTATTTCCATGATGCTGATGGTGACACAGTATTATTTGACAAGGTAGATAACCCTAACGGTGACCTACAGCAGCGTATCTACGATACATTTCATCAGGAATATACGCCTGTAGAGAGACACAAACCAGAAGCAAATAAGTTTGTGCTGTTTGATGGTAACAGATACCATGGATCTTCTAATCCAATAAGCAGTCAGTATAGGATTGTGCTTAACTTTAACTTCCACGGAATGCCTGACGATGTTCTTACTGCCGATTAAACTCTATGATAGAAACTGGGATCAAGATGTCCCACATTACTATGAGGGTGTAATTGACCAGAAAGAATGCGATGAGATATGCACATGGAATGATGTAGAGTATTGTCTCAACAACCCACAATTCTTTGACATTGATGTTGTCAGTCGTCACAGGATTGAGAAGATAAATCCATACAAACATCCACGCAGTTGGAGTAGTCAACCCTTTGAAGAGAAGCATGAGTTGTTTCATCTCTTCAAAGAAGGTCACACATTTATTATCAACAACTATTCATTTAGAGATAGACGTAGGTCTGAGATGGTGGGTGCCTGGGAAGAAGTATTCCCTGGTGATTCGCAGTTTCAGATCTATTGTGGTATGGGAAAGAGTAATAGTTTCTATATTCATGAGGATCTACCTAGCAACTTTATTGTGCAATTAAAGGGCACAACTCATTGGCGTGTATATAATGAGAGACGTGCAACATTTGTGTTACAGTCAGCACCAGGAGATGCAGCAGTAAACTATGATGCATTCACACCTGCTATTGATGTAGAATTGAAAGCAGGTGATGCATTATACATACCACCAAGATGTTACCACTTTGCACAACCTGGCGAAGAAAGAATCTCATTAAGTATACCTGTCCATCACTATCATTTGTATCATGCTCACCACGTTACCAGACCAGTCGATAGGAAATGGTATTCAATCTATTAACCCATATCCATTCATCTTCAGATCACATTATGACTTCAGTAATATTTGGAGTGATATAATCCCTGAGACTGATTACTTCTTGGACATCATTGATGACCCTGAGAGCACATATCGTAACTCAGCACTTGAGGTGGGTGGCACATCATCTGTGGGCAGATGTAGGCACGATCCTCCACATGGGTGGAGAGTATTTGAAGACTTCACTGGTAACCACATCCCTACAGTTGTTGATGACATCTGGGAGAGATGGTCACTGAAAAGAGTATATCGAAACATCACAGAGTCATGGATCAATAGACATCCTCCTGGTGCAACTACACTAGAGCACCATCATCACAATGTCACAGTTGCCTGTGTTGCCTATCTTCAGGTGCCTGAGGGTAGTGGTAACTTACAGATCAAGAATCCATTTGATATCTATAAACTGGCAGAACCTGTGTCCGATGAGTATGAGATGCCACGAGAAGATAACTGGATAGATATACCAGTAAAGACAAATGATGTGTTATTCTTTCCTGGTTGGTTGCGTCATCGCACTGGACCAAATAATAGCGAAGGCACTCGTTATGTTATGACATTGAATATCACCGCTCTAGTATCATGCAACATCCCCTGATTAAAGTATTTGACACAGATATAACTGACAGTAATTTGTGTCAACAAGCGATTGAATTGCCCTATTATCATGGCAGACAAGATCTGCCCCAAGTAAATTTAGAAGAGGTTGATCTTCGTGGCACATACTATACTCACGACTTCTACAGTGTTGATCATCATGGAAGCACACCATTTTCTCAGTGTAGTGGTCACCAACTTTACAACGTTGTTTTAGATAGACTAGAGAGTCTGCGTTGCCCTATACCGCCCAGGAAAGATCTCTACAGTGCATATATGAATGTGCTGAAGTTTGGTGATGCTCCACGCATTCATTGTGATGCTCCACATTGGTGTGACAATCAGACAACAATGATTGTCTATCTAAATGAGTATTGGATCCCAAACTACGGTGGTGAGACTATCTTTTATGATAACAATCTTGACATTCTTCATGCTGTCGTGCCTAAACCTGGACGTGTGGTGATATTTGATGGTAGAATCCCACACTCAGCACGCACACCGACTCCATACTTCTTGTGGAATAGGTATATGCTTGCCTATAAATTCATGGCACATAATGAAAGAAATGAGTTGCTAGATGCAGCAGCAAAGTTAAAACATCCCTATGAGGAAACTGATATGGGTGTGCCTGGATTTAGTCCTACAAAAGTAAAGGAGTTGATAGATGACACTAATTATCACAGATACTACGACACCCCAAGCACTTGAGTTTATGCGTAGAAGTGAGGGGGATTGGGTATCTAATCGTCGTTACATCTACAATGCAAACAAGAAAGTTGCTCGCATGGTTAACTATGAGACACACTTCACTGTTTCATATGTTGGTGATGATGTTTGGCGTAATGAATGGGTGTCTTATGTTGATGGTAAGGAAGATCCATCATCTCAAGGTGTTATGAATATGCATGTGCATGATGGTTTACTCTCTCGTGATCGTGCATATATGTCTGATAACCCAGATCAACAGTTGATTCAAATTATCGACAAGGATTGTCTGGTGTTTCTTAGTGCCTACAGTGGCATGTCATTCAGAGAAGAGATACGATTGTGTGAAAATGATAACGTAAGACTGCGCCAAACATATGGAAAGAGGGATGAAAGTGACGAGATATTTCTAGTAGGACAATATTATGAGAAGCGTAAACTAAATAGAGATACCACGATTGGGGGACAAAATGTGGTTGAAGACAGCGATCCTATCTAGCGAAGAGAAAAAGATTATCAAGCATTCTCTTTTCCTCTACAAGAATAAACTCACTGCTTATGGTGGGTTGACCAGTAAACAAGAGCAGTTGCTTGAGCATATACGAGAACAATTGCATCTTGCTGAATGACAACTCCTCTACTAATTGGTAACTCTGCTGCCATTGAATTGCGAAACATTATGAATTATTTCAAGATCGGTGCTAGGGCACGATTTCAAGGATTTGAAGGTTACATTAACTTTATTCATGATGATTACATCACTCTCTGTATATCAGAGCACCAATTAGAGGACCCATATTCTAAAAATGGAAAGTCACAGTGTTGTATATGCGTCTTCCCACATCAGTGGGAAGATTTAGAGATGGAACCAATTAAACAATACGCAAAACCTAATGTAGGTGAGACTAATGACCACCCAGGTAACGAAATGTTGCCTGAGTTAGATAAACGGTGATATATAGCGTAGAATCTTATGGTGATACAAATGAGATGAAACTCCTTTATATCATGTGACCAACTTGAGAAAGGAGGTTGTGATATGCACAATATCATGCCCAGGCAACAGTTAACTGAATGGCGTCACTTTGAGTCTACGGTCAATCGAGCGTTGGAGGATTATGACACGATCAATGACTATTTTGACTGCCTAATTGAATGCTCATTAGAAGAAACACCTGCACGATGTAGGAGGGTTTGCAGACAACTAATCTAGTGGACGGTCATATATCCGTCACAGGGCGCCGCTGGGCGCCCTTTTTCGTGTATAATAAGGGGACACAAGCGATCCCACCTTAATGCCCGTTACCCTTCGCCCTCACCAGCAGCGTGCTCTGGAAGCGATGGCAGAGCATAACAAGGGTCAAATCATTGTCCCTACTGGTGGTGGCAAGACCTTCATTATGATCCAACATGCACTGCAACAACTGCAGTCTGGTCCTAAAACTATTGTTGTAGTCGCACCTCGCATCCTTCTCGCTAACCAACTGTGCAGCGAGTTTATGCAACAAATCAGTGCAACTTGGACTCACGTTTGTCATGCTCACAGTGGTGATACTCACTACTTCAGCAGCACCAAGTCTGAGAAGATTGCTCTCTTCAACAATACTGCACGAGCAGCATCTGAGTCTTGCATTATCTTCACCACCTACCATTCTCTCCATCGTGTTGTCAATTCTGGTATTGATATTGATTGTGTGTACTTTGACGAAGCGCACAACTCTGTTGCAAAGTCTTTCTTTGTTGCTGCTGTTTCTGCTTCTGACATCGCATCCTCTGCTTATTTCTTTACTGCTACTCCTCGCATTTCTCGTCGTGATGGTCGCGGCATGAATAATGTTAGTGTTTATGGTAACGTCATCTGCAATGTGCCTGCTCCTGAGTTAATCGATGGTGGCAGCATCATTCCTCCTACTATCGTCCCTTTTGAGACTGATATGACTATCAGCAAGGAGACTGCACACGTCCATCACTCTCAAACTATTCAAGATGTGCTAGACAATCTTGATGAAACTCATGCTGCCAAAGTGTTGGTTGCTGTGCCATCTTCCAAGGTGCTCGGTAACATCATCGGTCACACTTCTATCCTTCAAGAGTTGAAGGAGCGTGGTTATGATGTCATGCACGTTACTTCTAAGTTTGGTGCATATGTCAACGATAAGAAGGTCAACCGTGAGGTATTCTTCGACACGCTGACTCAGTGGGGCAAGGAAGATGGTCGCAAGTTTGTTATCTTCCACTACAGCATTCTGTCTGAAGGTATCAACGTCCCTGGTCTCACGCATACTATTCTCCTGCGTAATCTCAACGTGGTTGAGATGGCACAGACCATCGGTCGTGTGATTCGTCTACATAAAGATGATGCAGCAGGTATTGCTGCTGGCACGATTACCCCTGGTAAGTTTGAGATGTATCGCAAACCTACTGGTTTCGTGACTGTGCCTGTCCACAACAATTATGGTGCTGCTGTTATCAAGCGCCTGCAACGTATTGTTGATGAGATCTTTGTCAAAGGAGTTGCACCCACTGCACTGGTATGATTAAGCATAAACTATGGAGAAGATGGGCAAAAGCATTAGGAGAGAAGTCTGGTAAAGATGACAAAGAATCAGATAACATTGCTGTCATACGGTCTATTATATTTGTCACTTATCTCGTCACTAATTGTTTCATTGTCGCGGGGGTAATCCGTCATTGGAATGATAGTGGCACCAACGTATATGTGTGCGCTGATAAACCTAGGGGAGGATATTGGTGTAGTTTGAGAGAGGGTGTGCCAGTTAGGTAAACTGTCCACCATTTCCACCGCACTGCGTTTTTTGCTCTATTATTAAAGAGTCAAAACAAACGACACAAAACAATGACCACCAACGCACAACTCGCTTCACAACTCTACAAACTGATTCCTGCTGCTCTCAACCTCAGCACCCAGCGCCTGAATAAGGGTCTTTCTGTTATCTCAGGCGGTCGTTTCAATGATCTTGATGAGTATTTCGGTGACAATACTGTTGACAAGACTAAACTGCTTGCCAACATCTTTAACCCTGCTCTAGAGGATGCTGCCAAACAACTCGGTGTTGACTATATCACTGAGGAGACTACTGGTTACGATGCTATTCTTCTTCAAGAAGAATTGGAGAATAAACTGACACTGGGTCAGGATACTTCTTCCTTCGCTACTGGTAACAATCACAGCAAGACTAAAGTCGATAAAGTCTTTGTTGTGAAGACTCAGCAGGTAGGTAACCTCTTCCCTGTCTGTTTTGCTGCTATTGTTGACCTCTCGCTTGTTAATCATCCTGACTCTGGATGGACTGACAACGTGACTAAGACTGGCAAGAATAACAACGGTTTCTCTAAGTTGCAAATCCACAAGGATGATGCTGCTGCAATCACCGTGATCTATGGTAAAATTCGTAAGACCACCAAGTATATCCACACCGAGTATGAAACTCTCGCTCAATGATACCTATCTCATGAATTGCATCGAAGGGATGCAACAAATGGAGGAGGAGAGTGTGGACCTTGTTGTCACCTCTCCCCCATATGATGATCTCAGGACTTACAACGACAGTAGTAAGTGGGATCATAATGTATTCAAGAGCGTGGCAGATGGCATCGCCAGGGTATTGAAACCTGGCGGTGTTATCATGTGGAATGTCAACGACGCAACGGTAAAAGGTAGTGAAACTGGTAGTAGTTTTCGTCAGTGCCTATACTTTATGGATGCTCATGGTCTCCGTCTACATGACACAATGATCTATGAGAAAACAGGCACTGCATTTGCATCTGGTCCTCAGAGTGTAAGATATACTCAGATCTTTGAGTATTGCTTTATTCTCTCCAAGGGCAAACCTAAGACAATTAACCTCATTCAAGACAAGAAGAATGCATGGGCAGGTTACACTTCCTTCGGAAACGCCAAAACCAGGCGCAAGGATGGGTCAATGCACGACCCAGGGCGAAAGAGCAAAGAAATCAGAGAATATGGCGTAAGGACCAACATTTGGAAGATTAAGAATAGCGGAGGGTTTGGACAATCGTCTAAAACTGCATACAAACACCCTGCAACCATGCCTGAGGAGTTAGCAAGAGGGCATATTATCACCTGGAGTGATAAAGATGACGTGGTGCTGGATCCTTTTATGGGCAGCGGCACCACCGCCCAGGTTTGCATTGAAGAGGGCAGGCAGTTTATTGGTTTTGAGATCGATCCAACCTATTGTGAAATGGCACGAGACCGTGCTAAGATAAGCAAACCACATCTGCTCACGATTCTGACATGATTCACGAGGCACCAGAAGGTTATCACTACACAATCGAAGAGTTTAACAAGACCTACGATCGTGTGTGGTTAAATCACCACTACCCCTACACATTCTCTGCTGATCCAGTTAAGACTGTGTGGGGATTTATCAAGAAGAAAACAGGTGCAATTCATGCTCCTATAAATTCTAAAAGAGTGGGCAAAGAGACAACAAAAGATCTCACCACACCTTACACTGCAATGCCATTACTGAAGACATGCTTAGAAACACCGCCACTGTAATTCCTATTAGTGATAAAGCAAGACAAACTCTTGCTAATCACTTAAACAACAAATCACAAGTGAGAGTAGAGCACAAGAAAGGTAATCGTATCTTTGTTAGTGCATGGGACAATCCAGACTTTTGGTTTTGGGTTGATGCTCCACAAGATGACAACTGGGTTATTGAGGAAAACAAATGACTACACATCGCACATTCGTTGATAAGAATGGTAACACCTGGGAGTGGACTGAAACTCCTGAAACTGCAGCAGCATTGAAGAAACTGCATCAAACATCTGTAGACAACCGAGTTAATCGACCCAATCCAGCAAAATGACAGGACTACCAGCATTCTTCACTCAAACATGTGACAAACCATACGACAGGCACAAATATAAACTATTCTGCATAGATGGTAGTGTTAAGGTCGTCCCTGATTATGAAACAGTGATGCAATGCTGGTGGAATTTCCCTGAGTATCTTGACAGAGTTGAGGTGCTAGATAAATCCAAAACTATTGGCAAAGGTTTCGCATGAGAGACTTAATTAAGGTCATTGATGATAGATACCCCGAATGGATGCGTAGAGAGGCATCACAGCGCCTCCTAGAGTATCCTGTGAGGTTTACTAACTCACCCTATGGTGAGTATACTAAATCTCGATTCTTTGGGTCGATGCTTGTTGCCAATGGTGAATGGATTGGGAGTGAGCGTGATTGGTTTGTGGAGTATATGAATGCAGATATCTGTCACGATGTGCTCCCTGATCATACTTTATGGCGCACACTGCTTAACTTTCAGACACCCACACTTAAGTCCCAAGAGCATACTGATGCTGATGAGATTGGACCGATGAGTGTAGTCTACATGTTGGAGGGTATTGAAGGTGATTTAGTGTTTGTTGATCACTCTACTGAGACACTGCACAAAATACCATTCAAAGAGAATAGAATGGTGATATTTCCATCCCATTTGCATCACTTTGGTAATCCCCCCAATGTAGGTGTGAGACTCACATTAGGATCAATCTTCTCTCCTATGACACCTGTCGAACCGCCCACTATCCACCCACATTTCCCCTGATGGGTCTGTATACTATGGGAGTCAACAACGCAAGACCATGAGCGACAATCTCTGCATCTACTTTGGTCACGATTCTAAGAATCCTGGCAAGTGGTGGAATATCACTGCACGAGGATTTGCATCTGCTAAGCAAGCAGAAGCACATGGCAAGTTTATGATGCCAACTGCAGGTGTATTTGGTTTCGCTATTATTGAAGAGAATCAAAACACCTGGCAAGTGCATGATGACTACAGCATGTTGCCTCCCAATGTGTCTATTGGGTTGTGCGACGGTCAATACAGTGTCCAACCTTCTTCCCCCCTTGAGATTATCAAATGAGCACTGAATTTGAAATGCAAGTTAACACTGACTCAGTATATCAGTCACAACGTTATTCACGTTTGACTGATGTGATTGATGAGTATCTCACTCATGGTGATGTTAATCCTAAACAACTCCATGATGAGATGTTGTCAACAATCGATGAGATTATTGCCTACCACACACTTCACCTAACTCGTGCTGAAACGTTTCGTAAACTTATCACGCCGCAACCGTGCCCAACTTGTGATCCAACGTCGATCACATGCCAAGACCACCTAGGTGAGTGACGGTCAAATAACCGTCCACTGAGGGGCAGAATTGCCCCCCTATGCCTTATTATTATGAATGTCGAGGGAAACGACTTCAACCATGACCACCAAAGCACAAGCACTTTCACAATTCCGATACAACTGGAAAGTGATCACTAATGCACATCCTAAACTCAAGAATGATGTAGTTTGGAAGCGTACAGAGTGGAATGACTTTACTGATCAACTGTGCAAAGAGGGTTATATCACTCTCTCACAATATGAGCGTTGGAGCAATCCTTTCTGATTCATGGAAACAACTAACAACGATTGGATTGACTTTTGGGAAGGATCTGAATTAGAAACTCCAATAGATCGTCAAGACTATTACATGAGTCAATTAACAGAAACAACTCTCAGTCAGTATGAAATTGAGCGTTTGATTGCACTTGTGCAGGATAACAATCAATATGAAGATGATCCAGATGATGTAGCATTCTGGAATAATGTCATCACCAAACTCAACACCTTTCTTTCTTAATAATCATGGATCGTGAAACCTTTGAGCGTGAGACTTCCATCGAAAACATGGGAGAAACTCTCTTTCTTCGTCTGAGTGATAAAGTCAAACGAGGAGAGAATGATGATGCTATTGCTATTTGTGAGGAGTGGATTGTTGATGGCGTAGATCCTCAAGATGGTGAATACGAATGGACTTTCATGGAGAATCATTATGTCTGATAAGATCGACAAACTAGAATATCTCATCCGTCAGTGTGAATCTATTCAAGTGCAGATTCACGACGATGATATAGACTACAAAAACTATTTGCTCCAACGTGTTATTGCAATGCGTGTGGAGTTTGAGAGACAACTATCTCTCGCAAATGCTGACCACAAAAAACTAGAACAGTCATTCTGATGCTTTATCTTGCAAGTGCAATTCTTGGTTGTGCGATAGGATTCAAGGCGGGATTCTTCTATGGGTTTCGTGTAGGTCGAGATGATCAAGTTGTGCTTGAAAAAATATTAAAGGAAGAAAGACGAGCAAACCTAGAATGCTTGTGACAGTTGGACAACCTGCACACAAAATGAGCACGGCGCCCCAGATCGTGTATTCTATAAGGGTCAAAGAAATCCACGACGTTAAATGCAACTGACCTCCAAAGATGCCAACATGATGGTTGACTTCTATCCCGTGAAGTATGCCAACGGTGATGTTAGTGAGCGGATCATGCTCAAGATTGTTACTTTCTGCAATGCACGTCAGTCTAAGCGTTACATCCTCAAGCGTGATTTTCAACGTGAAGTAGATTCTCGCGTTGAGGGTTATGGTTACGTTGTGACCGATATGCACACCGAACCGCAACTCTTTAACTCTGGTCTCGCTTGCTGCTGCTGAATTATGATTAAGAAAGGTGGCAATCCTTCGCCTGTCCAAGTTAATCTAGGCACCAAAGGTTACAACGTCTGGGTATACAAAAACAGCACAATGCACCCAGACGGTGTAATCAGGCATCACTACAAAACATTAACTGCAAAGGGAAAGTATTATGACCGAGCAACAGCAACTGAAGTCGGTTGGCACTATATAAATCAACAGGCACAATGAGTATGTTTCATCAGCAAATCACGCTCACAATCAAGTCAATCACCAATCCTAAAGATTGGGTTGATGATGTAATCCAAGCACAACTAGATTTGAATCTTGGAGAGTATGCAACTCTCGATAAATTGACTGAAATTCATGAAGATTACGACGATGATTTGACCCCTGATGAAGAGGCACTGATTGTCTCCTATTTTACACATAACGACGCCTCCTAGTGTGCCAGTCGGCGTAGTGGCACAATTTTTTGGCACTGCCCCCAAAATCGACTATCTTAGAGGAGTGGAGGGGAGCGCCCCCCACGTCACTCTGACTCTAAACCATGAAAAACCAGTTTCAATCTCTCACCGAAGATCGCGCTTTCATGAGTGCAATCCAAGGTCTGTATGCTTTCACTCTCGATAACAACGCCGATTGTGATATGGCATACGATTATATCTGCGAGCAGGCAGATATTCACTCTTTCGTTGCAGATAATGCTGCATGGGATCTCTTCTACGATACCTGGCAATCTGCTGCTACTGAGGCAGAACTTGATGAGGCAATTATCGCTGGCGATTCTCGCTACTGATGTCCCCCAAATTCGATTTTAACTACTACAAAATGAGCAACAACGTTTACCACGATTACATTCAGCAGAAAGGTTACACTGTCGCTGAGTGTCGCAAACCTGCAAAACGTGAGGTCCCTGCACATCTTCAGGATCGCTATTCTTCCTACGAAGAGTATCAGGAAGCGATCCACGATTTCCTCAACGGGATGTAATCGTGACAACGGTAATTCTCGGATCTCTCATCATTCTTTGGTTTTTCACTCCACTAAACAAATGACTGCACAAATCGGCATCGATTACACCAACGTCCTCAATACTATTCACTTTGTTGAGGATATCTTCATCGAGGAAGATAGCATCTGGTTGGGTGAAAAGCGTCTTGCTGCATTCACTCTCCTGCGCGAATATTCTGACGATCCTGGTAAGTATCGCGTGAATGCGCGTCGTGAGGTTAAACTTGCGGACGGCACTCTCAATTACATCTATCCCCGCATTGCTGGGTTTGATACTATCGAAGAGTGCAAAGAGTTTATCGTTGAGTATATCAACACTGCGCCCTGCGCTGCTATCTTTGCTGAGCAACATCGTAACGCATTCGAGGCACTATGCGCCTGATTCTTCTCGCCTTTGTTGTCACCTTCGGCAGCATCATTGGCATCAACGCTATCAACTCCGTTTCAAACATTCAAGATGCAAAACTACAACGATTCTGCAAACAAATCCCAGTTGGAGCATCCTATGACGACTTATGCCAAGAATTTCGATAGTGGTTGCTGGGAAGATTACATGACCCCTGATGAGATCGAAGAGCATTATGAGCGCCGATTGTATGAAAAAAGCATGAGGCGGACCAGTTGGTAAAGTGTCACACGAAATAGGCACAGCGCCTAAAATCCTGTATTGTTAACAAGTGGAGGGGATTTCCCTTCACAAACCACTAACTAATCGCCTCTCATGCGTAAAATCGAGTCTCAGATGATTGCCGCCGTTAAAGCATCTGCTAACTGGCAATCTGCTAACACTTCTGTATCCTACAATGAAGAATCTGACGTGTCTGTTGTGCGTCTTCACGGCAACAAGATCGCTGAGGTTGGTGACAACTTCATGACCATTTTTGATGGTGGTTGGCAGACAAATACCACCAAATCTCGCCTGAATGCACTTATCAATGAGTTTTGCAATTCTCTGACTGATGGTGTGTATCAGCGTGATTTTAAGTGGTATATTTCTGACAACAACGTTGAGCGTGATTTCACTAACGGTTACATCTTCGCTTGAGTATGTTAGCAGCATTAACTAAGTCTCGCCCTGCTAATTTCTACGCTAATCAAGTGAAACTACTGCTCACAATCATTCTCGCAATTCTCTTCATCAATTCCCCCAATGCCCGCAATTTCACTGCAAACATTCTCACCACTGCTGCCGACTTCGTTGACACAAACTGACATGCAATCTTACTTCGATCGCTATTTCAATTCGATTCATTCTTTGCTGCTCACTATTGCTACGATTCTCGGATTCTGGGTTGGTGTTGTAACTTTCGCCTCCCGCAGTGTGCGTGAATGGTATAACAATGGTGGCAAAGAATCTCTCACTCGCACATCACTTTCTGTCCTCAAGTTTATCAACAACAAGACAGAATCGCTCTACTATTCTATTGAAGACTCTGCTGAGAAAGTAGCATGAAAGAGTATCGAATCACTGTTGAAACCTGGGATGAATGCCAAACTATTTGGTATGAAAAGTCTAAGTTAAAGCGTAATCCAACTGACACAATCGCACAACGTGTTGCACACCAACTTTCAGGATTAAACCTCCGCCGCGTTACCGTTGACGCACTTTGACAACTGATATAAAATAGTATTCAACAATTTGATTCACAATGTCCCAACTATCTGACAACCTGGAGAATAAAGTAACGCAGGAAGTTTATGGAATGTTTCCTACTCCTGTTGGACGATATTCTCTCGATAATTATGCACAACTCCGAAATGAAGTCTATACTTACATCAACAAAGTAAAGATTCAAGATGAGTCTGGGCGTGAATCAATTTGCCACAATGTAAAACAAATTGGTAACAAGAATGAGTGTATCGAAGAGGCACCACTTCTCACTCAACAACTAATCGAAATTGCCCAAAAGTTTAATGATGCCACTTACAACTATGATGTAAACTTTGCCATTAGTGAGGCATATCTAGAGATAGCAAATGAAGGAGCATTGTATGCACCACATGAGCACTCTAATTGTTTATTCTCTGCCACTGTTTTGATTAACTACGAGACAGGACATGCTCCTGTTAAGTTTAGACGTAATGTGACCTCTAGTTATTATCCTGTGATGCAATTTCCTTCCAAAGGTATGTCCCCCTACAATTTAACGGAAGCAACTACACCAATGGAGGAAGGAGATGTTATTATCTACCCGAGCATGATTACACATGGATACGAAGGCAATGCAACCCCTAATCGTATTGCTCTCACTGTTAACTTCGTGCCCATCTAATTAACACTCTCCGCGTAGTTTTCCACAGGATTGTTGATAACTTGTGGAAAAACATGTGGAAAACTAAATACATAAAAAAACATTGGTTTGTGTTGTTTACCTCTGAAGAATGTGTGATCTTTTAGTCATCTCGGACTGTAACACATCAACTCAGATCTCGCAAGATCTCAGAGGACACTACACAAACCCTCACAGACCACTTGACAATAACTCAGAGAAGACTTATTGTCTTATCTGTAATCAACTCCAAGACACTTTGATTCACTAATGGGACGCACTTACAAACGGAATGATCCTTACAATTCTCGGAGACCTAAGAGTATTCGAGAGAAAAGACAGTGGGGTAACAGTAAGAAATCCTCCACCAATTATGATGATTATTCCACAGACTTTTCCACAGGTAAGTATCAACGAAAGACCACAGAGTTTGACTCATTTGACCAGGGAGACTATCAATGACCATTGACCCTAACACCGATTGGATTGATGAGTTTCTGAGTGAAGAATCTGATGATGATTTAGATCTCTTCGATGATAGACAAGCACCCGAATTCTCAGAGGATAGTAGAGGAGACTGGTCATGAGTAAGACTATCCAACTCCCTACAATTCCCCCAGTGGATATAAGAGTTTGGGAGAAGTCTCACAAATACTTTTGGGCATACAATTACGATGGTTGTCCTAAGTATGGTCCCTTTAGATCTCAGCAACTCGCTATCAGTGACGCTAAGCAATTCTCAGGCGCATGAGTGACACCTACGGTAGCAAGATTGCGAGCATTCCTAATAGATTAGAGATGCTCCTAGATCTATACGATGAGGGACAATTACCCCCTGATGAGATAATCGAAATGGTGCAATGGATGATAGACCTAGACCTGGATGATTACCTCACTCAGTATCAACAACTCTGCGACTATTACATTGCGGAAGGACTATGCTATGATGTAGGAGTTGGGGAGAGTTAGTTATACTCTCCTTGACAGTATTGCGGGGTTGATATATAAAAACTTCCCTATCGCTAACCTACAAAAGTATAGCATCGACTTCGAGTTATTCCGAGGGAAATCAAATGAAACTACGGGTCCCCCCCACTGAAAAAAATTTTGGGGGTATGAAAATCTCCCACAGGGTCTCGATGAAAGAGCAAATAGAATATATTCTGATTACCCTCTCAGAGACCTCTAGAATCGCCTACAAGGCACTTCTAACACGCTTCAAGGGCAAATAGTCAGTCTCATCACTATTTGCATATATTGTCAATTTCTTGTTTTACTACATACATTTGACAGGTATTGCAATGACTATGAGTAAAAGATATATCCTTCCAGTAGAGGAAGATGAGCATGGAGATTGCTTCATCACACTTCCCGACGAGTTACTTGATGAAACTGGATGGGTCTGTGGGGATGAATTAGAATACTCCGAGGAAGTGGACGGATCTATCATTATTCGGAAGTCAGTTTCTGAGTAATTACAAAATCCGCGAAAAACCAAAACCGCGTTTAACCCAATGAATCCAATTAGTTACAATGACCCTGCAGGGAATCCTACTACACCCCAAGGGGAGAGTGAGGTTGATCAGTTAGCGTATTTACTGACACAGGTGGGTAAAGCAATCGAGAATCTTTCAAAGCGTGTTGCTCAGTGCGAGGGTGCTCTTTCCAAATTGCCGCCGCCTTCGGCGGACATGATACAATACAAACCACCAGGAAGCGACAAGTATCTCAACATCAAAGAGATCCTGGATGATCTGTATGAGCGTCTAAATAAACTGGAAGCTCAATAACATGAATGCCCGCCTATATCCTTGAAACTGGTCGTAGTTTCCCCAACCCTGTAGACGGAGAAGATTATGAAAGACCCATGATCGATTACGATGGGTCTTCATACACACTCTCCTTCCTTGATCAGGGTCCTGGGTCGATGCCGCTCGGCAGGGATAATGTCCACTACATTGGCGATGAAGAGCCTACCTGTGTAGGAGATTGTTTTAAGTATAGTCGCCAACCGATCTACAGATGGTATCGCGGCGCAAAATACGATCACAAGTATACCAACAGAGAGCAACTCAGAGAAGAGGATGCTGTAGGTGATAACGAGGAGTGGCGTAAAGTCCTGAGGGGATACAACCCCGAGCCCCGATCAGGGGATATTCCTGCGTTCTTTATTCTTAAGAAACAAGTTGGTAACTCTGTGCCGCTCTATAGTCATTATAGAGGAAGAAGTAATGATGATTCTATTCTTACATTATCTGCTACTCCTCCTGCTAGTGATAACAATGCTAGTTATCAGTTAGTTGGCAAGTTAGGATATGTGTTTACCAATGCTGCAGACGCTGCAGACTACCTAGGATCTGGTGAAAACATCCTCCCACTGTATCACTATTTCAAAGATAACGTCATTCACAACGGATCTGCCGAGTCTGACAACTTCTATACCATTGACCCATCTCAAGAAGTCAACCTGAGTGGCGGTCCTGTGCCCCCCAAAGACGCCATGAATGGCGAATATGGGTATCAGGGCATCCTTTGCTATGTTTTTCGCACAGATTCTCTGGATGCTCAGAAGAAACAAATCATTGACATTGGTAAAATTGGTCCTACAGGACAATGTATTGACAAATCTGGGTGGTATGCATGGAATCAAACCACTCACACCTACGACAGATACAGAAGAAATAGCAATATTGGCACTCCTGCTACTGATGGATACGGTTGGCCTGTTGGGGATGTCCATGGTGGAGGGTCTGGTGTCTCTATTTTGGACACACAAGCAAACTTTGAATGGTTGTATGGACTGAATGGCGCCATCAAAGGTGCTGTCCCAAGGTTTTTGGGATTCCAATTTGGGTATGATTCCCAATTCATGTATTATTTGTATGACACATCATACCCTTGGAATGGTCCTCTCTTCGGAATTCAGTATGAATTGAGTGATAGGGCATGTTGTCCCAACTCAACATGCACTGCTGATGACGGTCAAGGCACTACAAGAAGCTATCCATGCTGTATTCCCAACCGAGAATTCTATTCTCACTTCTATCAGATCCGCGAAGATGCTTGGAAGACCACAAAATCCACCATCACCCTAGAAGGAAACGCTGGATCTGGAGTAGAAGAGTCGTTTCAGACTGCTGGGACTGATGATCGCACTATATTTTTCCGCTATACCTCGTCTTCTGGTAGTTTTAGGAAGGGTGAAATCTTCCAAGGATGGATAATTAACCGCGTTTTCTACTTCGGAGACAAGATGAAGTGCGGTTATATGGAGTTGGGAAGGTATAATGGCGCTGATGGAAACAAATTTAGCTACAATCAGAGCATAACTGCTGCTGATGGAGCGACTGCAGTGGTCTTGTCGGGGTATGGAATCCCAGATAAGGTCGCATTTTGGGGTGTTTATGAGTTTGAAAAGAATATTCAATACTATAAAGTCAAGATTGACCCATCAGCACTGATCCCAACCCGCACTTTGGACCTTGCTGAGGCAGAAGCAGTGGTCAATACAGAGGGTGAAGTTACTGAAATCCGCATTATCAATGGTGGTGTTGGTTACATCAACCCCATTTTGGTGATTTCTGACCCACAACAGTTGGAAGAATACTCTGCAGAGGACACTGCACAGAATGTTAGACGTGGATTTAAGTCTGCATACAAGGATGGGATCAATCAATTCCCCGAACCTGAGACTGCAAGGGGGACAAGAAACTCTCAAAGGGGTATTTTGACCAAAGCTTCTCGCAAATATGGCAGAGCTGACCGAGAATTTGACACAGTTTTGCAATATGAAGCGGCAGAAGCAAAAATTGCAGACATTTCTCCGTCTGGTGTGATCCGAAAGATCGTAATTACGAAGAGAGGGAGGGGATATGACCCCCAAAACCCGCCAATAGTCTACATTGCTGAGCAGGGAAGTCAAATTACGGTCGAAACTAAGATTACATCCGATGATATTAAGGCAACACCAGACGCTTTAAGCTCGATGTTGAATTCTGACAACCTCGGGACCGACATGAGTGACTATCAAAACATCATTAAGCAAAGTTTTGGTGCTTTAACTGAGGGAAGCACCACAAATGTGCCTGTCACTTACATGGAATTGGCGGAAGTTGACCCAGATGGCAAGTTTGCAATGTGCCAATCGCTTCCTGCTGACTGTATTGACATCAGAATGGGTCTTCCATTGACTGATGCATTCCCACCAGCGTCAATGTTTGACGTTTTGGCGCAAAATGACGGTGCTGCTGAGTATCAAACCAAGTATCACTCTCGTGTTGGGTCAGAATTGGAGGGAATTGAGGGAAGAAGCAATGAATTGAATGGTCTCTACGGTGCTTTTGGTGGAAATCGTTGCATTTACGTCGATCAACCGATAATTTACAACATCAAGAAGTGGTTTCAGATGCCATGTGCCTATATGGCGGCAGATGAGGACGAAAATTCTCGCACATATGGCAAAACTGTCGCATATGGATACCTTCCTTACAAATATTGTGCCTCAAAAGAGGAAGAAGCACAATTCCAAGTGCATATGAGCATTGAGGGCACTACAAAAGGCTCTCAGGGTCAAGCATTTATGGAATTTTTGAATAATTTACCAAAACCACGCTTGACAGAAAGGCGAAAACTTGCTGGTGGCAAGAAAACTTGGAATTGTAGTCGTGGCACCGTCCAAGGAAGATGTTATCGTGATCCCAACAACTCTAGTGACCTAGTTTTCGTCCCAACTGGTCTAGATGAAAATACATTTGACTACAATCGCAGTAATTTTACAGAATTGGAGCAATTCCAACTTTGGTTGGGAGATAACGTTGCTGGATACACCCCAAACTCCACTTATGGATTCTGGACCACCTATTCTTACAGTCCCACAGATCCAACTGCCGATGCAGAGGGTTTTGTCGCTGGCACAGACTCTGCATCATACACAGCAATCACTGTAAACAACAATCAATGCCCAACAGACCCCTTAGGCATCCCTGAGGACTGCTGGGACCGCTATGTGAGGAAGGGGACTAACACAGATGGTCCATTGGATGTATTTTGTGGTTATGATGCGAATGGAAATGGTATTGCTGGTGAGACTTATTACGAAATATCGCATCCGACATCATCTACAGCATATTCTCTCTTCTTTGCGGGTCAGAGCAGCACAGGGACGGGTCTCTGCCACTCCTGTAACGCTCTAGAGAGTGTTGCCGACGTTTCTATTGCTATTGACCCTAGTAGAATAACAACTGGTAAATATAGAATGAAGATGGGACCGTATTCTGGCACCTTTAAGGTATTGAATTATCTTAGTGGTGGCACAACAGCACTCGGTCGCACACTTCGTAATTTGGGCAACCCCTACTTCGATGAGTGTCAAGATGAATACCCATATACCGATGGCAGGACAATCGGAGGTGTAACTTAATGCCATTAGGACTTCTAAAACCTGTTGCCGCCCTAAACGGTCTTCCTTGCTCAGGACATGGACTCTGTTTGCCTCCTGTGGTGCATAGCACCCAATCTTGTGGTAGTCCTCCTATTCCTAGGACAATTAAAATCAAGGAATACTCTTGTTGGTGGCCACCTCTGTCTCTGATCCCCATTTTTCCAATTACGCCAGACAGAGCAACTGTTTTGGTGCATGGATTTCCGATCATGCTTGCTGGAGACACATTTATTCCCCACCCGAGCACATGCACAAACATCATCATCTACATGTGCCCCTGTGGCAACGCTGTATGCCCCGTGCCGACCCCTATTCCATGCTCTGTGCTAACTCTAGAGGATAAAGGGATTGGACACTCTAGGACGGCATATCCGACCACCATTTTCACGTTTGCACTCAAGAGACTTGTCATAAGGATTCTTGATCCATTGGGCGTCGGATTCCCAGGATGGTCATACCCCTGCAGTAGTGTTGTTGCTTATGGGTCGATGACAGTTTGGTCTGGATGATGTATAATTAGTGGGTAGTTTGAGGTCACTCATGGCAAAGGCAAAAGTTGGACTTGTCCGCAGCAATTATACCGAAGGTCCCCCCAAGAAAACTCGTCAAGGTTGCTCTAAGAATACTCACCTTGGTGCTTCCTCTCGCAACGGTCGCAAGAAGCGTTATCGTGGTCAGGGTAAGAAATGAGACCTGAGACTAGAAAGTCTATGGAGATGCTTTTCTCTGCCAAATGGAATGTCCCCAAAGCAGCAGAGAATTGCAATCTTTCTTGGAAGGAAATGAAAATCACATTCAACGAGTATTGTGCTTTTCACCCACCGACCTATAAAACCGAAAACAATCAACTGAATCTATTCTAATGACAAACGGCAGAGACTTACTCTACATCTCTAGAGAGCAAGAGATGGCACTTATAGAAGAGATGATCTATAAGATTAAAGTGTCTAAACCAGACATTCATCCGAGTAAGACCTGCTTTCTTTGTGTCTCCCCAGACTACTCAGGCATCGTGACGCAACTTCTGTCTCACGGTCTGAGTATGGATGGGGAGATTTTTCATATTGAGTCAGTTAACGTCCCATTCCCAGATGAGGATGCACAACAATACAAAATTAACTTTGAGTTAAACTTTGCAGAGTGGGTATTAGATTGGAAAAATTTTGTGTTGATTGAGGCAGGGGTAATCCGAGGTAGCAACTACACTTGGATTACCAATACCATGGAAAAGTTTGTAGAGAAGAATTATTATACTGTTGCTCTTTGCGAAAATATGCTTAGCAAGTTTAAGAGCGACTTTGTGTCACTCTATTATGACGATTATATGACAGACTTACATTTTTGGTGGGAGAAACCAAATAACCACTGGCCCTGGGACTATAAATAAATTCGTAGTGATAGAAACCACTATAAAAGTTCTGTTGACCCCTAAAGGAGAGACAGATGGCAAATCACCCTATTCCAGATCAAGGCAACGAATTTATCAAGTCGGGAATGGTGTTAATCACCGACCCTAGAAGTGATAAATACCTGGGTAAGGTGCATAAGCACCCCAACGATCCGCCCAAAGATCGTTATTCAAAATGGTGTGGTGGTAAAAATGGGTTTGACGATTTCGTTGAGCGTTGGCACTAATGCCCTATAAGTTTAAGTCAGACAAAAACGTAAGTCGCGGGTATCGGGATTTTAACATGACGTTTAATTCCAATCCAAATACCCGCGACTTTGGTGCTGTCAAAAACGAGAATGCCATCAAGCAGTCCGTCATGAATCTTGTGAAAACAGCACTTGGAGAAAGACCTTTCCAGCATAACGTTGGATCTAGAGTAAATGCATTGCTATTTGAGCCGTATGATGTGTTTACTGGAGAGGCAATTAAAGACGAGATCAGATCAACACTCTCTCGCTTTGAAAGGAGAATCTCCGTAAGAGGAGTTGATGTGCGTGATGGGTATGACAACAATCAGATTGAAGTCAAACTTACTTACACAATTATCGGAGAGCAAATTATTAAAGAAGTAGATTTCGTGCTGGAGAAAGCGTAAGTCATGTCGGCAATCCCATCAGAAGTAACGTCACTAGACTTTTTTGAAATAAAAGAGTCTATTAGATCATACCTTAGGACTCGTAGTGAATTTACCGACTACGATTTTGAGGGATCTGCTGCGTCTTATTTGCTGGATATTCTAGCATACAATACTTACTACACAGCATTCAATGCCAACATGGCGCTGAATGAAGCATTCCTTGAAACTGCAACTGTTAGAGATAACATTGTCAAGATTGCTAAGCAACTTAATTATACACCTAGGTCTATCAAAGCCGCAATGGCAGAGGTGACTGTTGATGTCCAAACAGAAATTGGATCCAACGGTTTGACCTACCCAGAATTTGTGAATCTCAGAAAGGGAGATTCCTTCATTGCTGAAACGGTGGTTGAAGATTTTATCTTCACACTCATGACAAAGCAAACTGCAGCAGTTGATCCAACAACGGGTATTGCTACATTCAAGTGTCTTGCCATCTATCAGGGAAACCTTCTGACCCATTCCTTCATTGTCAACAACACAAAGACAAAGGAATATGTTATCCCAAGTGAAGATGTGGACACAGAGAGAATGATTGTCTATATCTCTCCCTCGGTGCAGTCCAGCGAAATTGATATCTACAACAAAGCAACGAGTGCCGTTGCATTAGATAGCAATTCTCGTGTCTATTTCCTTGAGGAAGTAGATGACCTCAGATATCGTCTTATTTTTGGCGATGGTGTCCTCGGACGTAAATTGATTGATGGTGAGTTTGTCAAGATTGATTATGTTAGGACCACTGGCGAAGACGCTAACGGTGCTAGAGACTTCCAATTTATTGGTACAGCAACAGACTCACAAGGTAGAGTTATTGCAGCATCCTCCATTTCCACAAGGACAGTTACTCCTGCTCAGGACGGGTCTCCAAGAGAAACTCCAATTTCAATCAAATATAATGCCCCCAGACTCTACACTACTCAAAATAGAGCAGTAACGGAGTCTGACTATGAAAACATCGTTAGACAACTTTACCCACAATCTAAGAGCGTTGTTGCATATGGTGGCGAGAGACTCAATCCACCTATCTACGGTAAAGTTTTTATTGCAGTCAGACCCCAAACTGGATCGACTCTAAACGAAACGACAAAAGCAAGACTTAGGAATCAACTTAAAGATTATTCGATTGCATCTATTGGAATCGAAGTTATTGATCCCAAGGTCTTCTATGTCTTGCCGAAGACCTACGTCTACTACAACGGCAATAAGACAAATCTGACTGGTAATGATCTTGGGACTAAGATCCTTAAGAATATTGATGATTACAATTCTCAGAATTCTGCCAACAGATACAACGGAAGAATCGAAGCGTCTAAACTCGCAGCAGTGATTGACAATTCAGATCCTTCCATTTCTGGTAGCACATCTCAAGTAACTCTCGGTCAAAACCTGACAGAATTCAATTTTGGTCAAGTCTTTAACCAGTGTCTTGATTTTGGAAACGCACTGTATAATCCAGACAATTATTCTGGCAGCCCGACTTCTGGTAACGGAACGGGAGGTGGATGTGCTCCTAATTTCTCTGTTGTGAAATCTGGCACATTCTATGCTACTGGATACACTGAAGATCTTGTGGCAGCAGGAACTACTGCAGGTGGCGTTATTCAGACTCCAGCATTTAGTAGCCTAGAAAATAACCAAACTCTTGTCCCTGTGAATCTTAGAGACGACGGTCTGGGTAATATGATTCTCGTTACCGTTAGGGACGAGCAAGAAGTAATTTTGAATACCAATGTCGGCACAGTTGACTACGCATCTGGCACAGTTTGCGTCGGTCCTCTGAATATCGCTTTGACTCCTGATAACACAAATAGGGTGCCTGTTGTGGTTTATCCTGCTGGTGGATCTCTCACGGTCCCCGCTGGCACAGACCCAACGATTCTAAACCCTCAAGTTAACCCAATCGACTTTACAGTCAACGATATTACTATTCCAACGTTTGATCCCAATAACTTTAATGGTTTCAACTTCGGTGGAACATCGACAATAAATATCATTGAATATCCCACGGATACCTTCCAGTATCCCGAGCTAGACGAGTGCTTCTGAGAATATGTCTACACTAAGAATTTCCGACAGGGTAGAGCAGCAGTTTCCTGACTTTATCAAGTCGGAAGATAGACAACTTATCGCGTTCCTCCAGGAATATTACAAATCCCAGGAGAAAATCGGCAGACCATACAACATCCTCAACGACTTGTTGAAGTGGTTGGATGTTAGCACATATACCTCAGATAATTTGACCAGTAGCACTACGGTGCTGCAGTCTGTGGATCTAAACTCCACAGAGGTCGTTGTTGAAGACATTAACGGTTATCAGGAAACAAATGGCACCCTGATGGTCGATAATGAGATCATGTACTATGAGTCTACTACTCGTGGTCCTGACTCTATTCTGACCCCTGGTATTGCTCCGTTTGAATTTGACAAAAAGAAGCAATTCCTAGAAAACCCTTATTTTGGGTTTGATGGCACTCGTCGTAGATTCCCGCTTACCTATCTTGGCACTCCAGTAAGCGCTGCATCAGCAGATCACCTCATCGTGACCGTCTATGGTCAAACATTACGTCCTGGGGATGACTATACCGTCGATGCCACCGATATCGTCTTTACAGACCCCCCTAGGGTCCCTGTAGGTGGCGATGACGAAGGATTCACTAGCATCGTCTATCTGGTTGGTTTTGCTGACAAAGTTGTTGTCACCATGGACGAGATTCCTCTGTCTGAGTGGGATCAGTCTAAGTATTATCCTCTGAGGGTGAATGGGGAAGCATATACCCCCATTTCTGACGTTGGTCTGATTGTTAACCGCACTGGTCAACTCCAGCGTCCGTTTGAGCAATATAACGTTTATTATGACAACCTTGTCATGAAGTATGCATTGGGATCCTCGGATACCATGCATGTGCGAGCAGTTGAATTTGTGCCTGCCAGTTTTGGATCTGGCGCAAGTGCTGTTTGTAATGTTGAAAACAACCAACTGACTAAAGTCCTTGTTAAGCAAGGTGGTAATGGATATAGACTGGAATTTGCTCCTAGGGTAACTATCCAGACCGACACAACAGGAGAATTTGCCTGTGCTAATAGTTTGGTTGGTGGTATTAAGAATATCAATCTTATTGCTGGTGGTCAGGGGTATACATCATACAATCCCCCGATCCCAACCGTAACTGCACCTACAAACCCTAATGGCAGACAAGCTCAGGTTTCTATAGAAATTGATGATGCGACTGGTCAGGTCACCAGCATCAATATCACCGACTCTGGATCGGGATATGACTTCATTCCAGTTATTAACTTCCAGAATCCTGGTGGTGGTAGAATTACCGATGCCACTATCGACTCCGAAGGTCGCGTAAATGTTGATAGCATTGGCATCACTGCCCCTGGCGTATTTTATTCCAATCCTCCAACTATTTACATCGATCCTGCTCCTGCTGACGGCATTAGCGCTCAGGCAGAGTGCTCTCTGGATTCCAATGGTGGCATTGCTACTGTTACAGTTACCAACCGAGGTCGTGGGTATACAACACCTCCTAGATGCCGTGTCATCGATCCAGTAGGCGCTCAGGTGCTTGATGTAACTGTTGCATCTGGTGCAGTTACCGATATCGAGCTTCTTACTGGAGGTAGGGGTTATGAAGATGCTCCATCCGTCTACATTGTTGATGATAGAAAAGATGCATATGGCAATGCCGTTGGCGGCAGAGGAGCCACTGCTGTTGCTACTATTTTCAATGGTGAGATAACTGACATCAACATTACCAACTTTGGCACAGGATATTCTGAGCAATTCCCTCCCAAAATCTTTATTGCTGAGCCCAGTGCTGCCAAAGCATCAGTTGACGTTGGATATGATGAAGTTACTGGTTTTGTCATTGAAGAGAGTGGCAGAAAGTATGTGCCTTCATCCTTTAATGGCATTGTGCGTGGAGTCTCTTCCACAGTTGAATATGATGACTATGGTAACCAAATCTTTGCAAAAGAATCTCAAACTCGTGTTTCAACTCACCCAGTGGGGTCGGTTGTCCACAACCTAGATGCAATTTTCATCTATCAACTGTTTGAGAAGTTTAGAAAGCAATATCTCCCCACTATTGAGTTAGATCCGACCAAGGTCAACCCAACAGAAGTCATTAAGAATATTCGTGACTTCTATTTGGCAAAGGGCACTGCTCTTGGCGCCAAATTCCTGTTTAAGGTCCTGTTTGGTGAAGAAGTCGATATTTCTTATCCAAAGGATCAAATCATCTCTCCATCTGCTGCAACTTGGGTTGTTGACACGATTTTGAGATGTCAGATCGTTTCTGGGTCTGCAGTAAACCTAATTGAGTCTGAGATCGTCCAATATGCCGACGAAGTTGACCAGGATGTCAAATATGCTTCGGCACTCGTTGAAAATGCAATCTCCATCATTAAAGGTGAAGATACAATTTACGAATTGGTCATTTCTGAGGAAACACTTGTTGGGACATTCAAAATCCCATACAACACTCGTCTTGTCGAGCCTCTGACTACAACAGATCAGATTATCACTGTTGACTCCACTATTGGATGGCCAGAGAGAAATGGCACATTCTTTATTTCTGAGACTGAAGAAGTTCAGTATAAGGAAAAATCACTCAACCAATTTATCGAATGCACCAGATCTAAAAATGGTGTTGTCGAAGATTGGGATCCAGGGTCTTTGATTTCGTCCAATATCTTCATTTATGCCAATAAAGGCACAAGCAATGAAGTGAAGATGCGTGTGCTTGGTATTGCTGAAGCAGCAGGCACTGTTCTGGATGATACTGGATCTTACTACCTGCCAGGTGACAAACTCAACGTTGCTGCTTTGGGATCCGACTCCCCTGGTGAGCAAAGACTGGAATCCTGGTTCTACAATGTTAAGAAACTGATTCAGGTCGATAACATCGAGCCTGGTGGTCTTCTTCAGATTGCAACTGTTACCACAGAGCAACCCCACGGTCTGCTTGTGGAAGATACCGTCACAATCTATGGTGCAAACCCAGTTATTTACAACGGCACATTCCAAGTTTCTTCTCGTATCGATGAATATACTTTCTCGTATAGAATCGACACCCCTAGCGACATTGTTCCTGTTGGCAATATTCTGCTTTCCGTTGACCTCAACAGAGGTAAGTCAACAGAACCTGCAATCAATAGAGTCGTTACCGAGTTTACGACTAATATTCAAAACTCCTTCTTTAACAATAATTTTGTGTATGTGGCAGCATCTGGTCTGCCAAACTACAAGATTGGACCCTTTACTGGATCGGCACTTATCCCTGGTAACCAGAGAAAACTGGTTAGGATCCCCAGGGTTGTTAATACCGTTTCAGAAAGAGAAGAGATCAAACCCAACACCGCTATTGGTGCATGGGTGAATGGTGTCTCTATTTGGACATATAAGTCTGCTGAGGCAATTCTCTTTGGTCCTCTTACTGGTATTAGTGTTACAAATGCTGGTCAAGACTATGATGCTGGTGCTCCCCCAGTAGTCTTGATCGAAGGTGGTGGTGGAGCTGGCGCGTCTGCAACTGTTACCGTTAACGGTAGCGTATCCTCTTTTGAGGTCACAAATGGTGGTAGTGGTTATGAAACTTCTCCACTAATCTCCATCGTTGGTGGAGGTGGCACAGGTGCATCTGGCACCGCTGTGGTTACTAATGGTGTTATCACCAGAATTCTGGTTGCATCTCCTGGTAGTGGATTCACTTCCCAACCTAGCATCACCATTACTGGTGGTGGTGGCACGGGTGCTACTGCTATTGCAAACATTCGTGGTCCTATCCAGTCTGTCACTTTGACTAATGCTGGTAGTGGTTACACATCGCTTCCTAAGGTCACTGTGACCTCTGGTGAAGGTGCTCTAGCACAACCGATCGTCCTGAATGGCCGTATCGTGTCTATTGCTACTATTAACTCTGGTAGACGTTATACCACTGCTCCTAGAGTCATTATCAACGGTGATGGATTTGGTGCTATTGCTAAGGCGACTATTGCAACTACTGGTGAAGACGCTGGTAAAGTAATTGGTATTGAGATCGTAAACAGAGGTATTAACTATACCCAAGGTAACACCACTGTTAGACTTGAAGCAGTTGGCGATTTTGCAACGTTTGAAGCGCAGGTGTTTGAATGGAATAAAAACTTTGAATATGAGTTGAATTCCAAGTATGACGTTGCTAGAGGTTACGTCTTTACTGGTCTCAACAACCAATATGGTGGTGAATATGCCCACCTCTCCGACCCCAAGGAATTGCGTTATGTGGTTGGCGATAACGTCTTCCTCAATGCAGAAACGAATAGATTCCAAGAATTAGAGACAAACTATAAGCACTCTCCAATCTTGGGTTGGGCATATGACGGCAACCCGATTTATGGACCTTATGGTTATGGCGATCCCACTGACCAAAACAGTGGTATCAGAAGACTTCGCACATCTTACAAACTGAAAGATGAGATCGTCTATGACGCTCTGACCAATACAAACCCCGCTAGGGTAGATGGTCCTTTGCTTTCGGACTATCCTGCTGGATCCTTTGTGCCCGACTATGAGTATGTCTTCCAGTCTGGTGATCTCGATCAGTATAATGGTCGTTTCTGCAAAACACCAGAGTATCCCGATGGCACCTATGCATACTTTGTAACCATCGACTCTTCTGATGCAGGTATTCCTCAGTTTCCATACATCTTGGGTGGAGCATTCAACTCACTCCCAGACTCCTGGAACCTGTCTCAAGGTGCAACTCAAGAAAACATCCCCACAGACGTTGTTAGATATCGTGTGCCTTTTGTTGAGGTTGATATCGATGTTGAGCGTCAACCAAACCAAGAGTCTGATGTCCTGACGACAGAGAATGAAGGTTGGCCCATCATCTTTGAGATTCAAGATAGCAATCAGGATGGCATCATCGATGCTCTAGAGCAACAAGAGCTTCTGGAGATGACCGAGGAAGCAACCCTGCAAATTTATGATTACTTCCCGAAAGTTTCTGCAGAGTCCAAAGTCGATATTGACATTGAAACTGTTACTCAGTTTGAAACTGCACAGATTGATGGTTTCGTTATTGAAAACCCTGGTCAATCTTATCAGGTCAATGACACTATTTTCTTTGACAACGAAGGCACAGGTGGTTTTGGCGCATCGGCAATCATCGATTCGATTAAAGGTGTTGCAGTCACGTCATATAGTAAGGAGATCATCAACGATAGACCCTACGGTGTTATCACAACATCTGAGAATCATGATTTGATTGCTGGCGATGAAATCATTGTCAACTCTGAGCCCATCACCGCCAACACCAACAAGACTTTCAAAGTTAAGGTGGTGTCTGGTATTGAAGATGTTACCGTTGATATCCCTGGTAGTGGATATACAGCGACCATTCCTCCCACTTATGAGCTGATCAGCAACAATGGTAAAGATGGTGAGTTTTCAATTAACCTCAGATCCGATGGTGTTGCAGATTCCTTTAATATCATCAACTCTGGTAATGGTTTTGATATTAACGACCCCCCGCAGATTCGTGTCAGTCACCCACAATCGTTTACCAAGACTAGATATTGGTTGTCTGAATATCTGAATGATGGTGGCACTCTGCAGGTCCACGATTCGACAATTACCAGCAAGAGAGAATACTACGTTTGTGGATCTCTTGAAGAAACCGAAGATGACGATATGCTCGGCATCCTCGCTAAGTTTGATGTCAATGGAGATGTGCTTTGGGTTAGGACTTTGCTGCCCAACAACGCTGGCGTCAAGAGAATGGAATTCGTTTCTCTGTATGTTGATGACACAGAAGAAAACGACGCCATTTATGTTGCAGGCCAAACATATGATCCCAACAACGCAGCATTTAACCCTGATATCTGGTTTGGTAAGTATATCTCCGAAAGAGACGCTCAGAATGCCCCCACAGGCACTCTACAGTGGCAGAAATCTATCGCAGGTATCTCTGGTCCTGCCAGAAGGGATTTCGTAAGTGATATCTATCTGGATCAGAATAAGTCAATCTATCTGGTTGGTTATACAGATACTAACGCATTAGATGCGATGGATATCTGGGTCATTCAATCCAACAATGATGGCGACATCAAAGAGAAGCGTAAGATTGCTTCTTCCAATGGCGATGAAAGAATTGACCAAATCAAGTGGATCTCCGATGACAGATTCTTCTTCACTGGCGTTAACTTTGATACAGATAACCTCATTTATGGTGAATTCTTCTTCGATGGGGCAAACATCGAAGTTGATTACGTCAAGCAGATTCCCCCCATCGGTGGTGGTTATGTAAGAAACTCCAAGTTTGAAATTGATGAGTATGGTGACGTATTCATCTGCTGGGATGTATTTAACAACGCTAATAGTAAGTTTGAAAGAATTCAATTTGGTAAGTTCACTCTTTCTGATGTAAACAATGCAAATGCTTGGAAGTTTATCAAAACTATGACTCCTCAGGGAGACTACACTTCCATCAATGCAACTGGTTTCCACGTTGACATCTTCGGCAACGTTGTCATTACTACTACTATTGACTATGCGGAAGATAGAAAAGCAACAACCATCCATTCCCTTAAGTTTGATGGCACGCTTCAATATGAAAGCATCATCGAAACTACCGATCAGGTTGGATCGAGAAACAAAACTTCTGTTGTTGATAACTCTGGTGATATTATCGTCATCAATGAAAGACTCGTCCCAGAGCAGTTTGCAGTCTTTAGATTTGATGACGCCAGTGATGACGATTACGACACCACCAAGAGAAATATTGGCACATTCAGCATTGCTGTGCCTGGAGATGCATCAATCGATGAAGCAATTTACAAGTTTGGCACAGGGTCGCTGAAATTCACTGCACCAAACAGACTCCTTTATGCTGACATTGATTCATCGGCTTTGAATTGGACTGTTGCTGGTTGGTTTAACATGGCAACTGCTCAATATGCAGCACAGAATACAACTCCAATTTTCTTCGACATTACAGAAATTGATTCCTCTACTGGTTGTCAGGTCAGAATCAATGGCATCAATGGTGACGCTGATCAAGGAAAGGTTGAGTTGGACATCAACGGCACCCAGGTGGGTGTGTCTGCTGCCAACACTTACTATACTGAATTTGGATCTAGTGCTTGGGTCCACATTGCTATAGTTAAGGAGAATACCGCTGTTGGTGTTTGGGACTTTACAGTATTTGTTAATGGCAATCCTGCTATCACATATCAGTCACTAATTGACGTTAATGTTGGTGACATCGCTGTTGGTGGAGATTCTTCTCAGACTTCTTCCCTTTGTTTCCAAGGCAACATCGACGATGTTGTGATGTCAGGTAAAGCTGAGTTTACTGATGCGAATGCATTTACTTTGCCCACTGAGCAGTTTGAAGTGACCAGTGTCGATTCTGATATCGTCATGGTCAAGATCGACAGACAGCACTCCACTTCTAGAGGGACTTATACACTCACTGAAGCAACTAACCACGTCAATCTCACGATTTCCGAATTTACTGCTGGCACTTGGACTCAGGTTACAACACAACCTGCAGTTGATCAGTGGGATCTTGGTGCTGGTGGTCTGCAACTTCTGGACTTCTCTGATGCTCCGTCTCTGTATACCACTGTCCAGACATATACATGGACAAATACAAAAGAAACTCTGTCCTCCAAGTCTTCTACTGTCCCAGTGAAGAATGGTCAGAAGATGTTTGTCACTCCAAACGTCATCCCCAAATTCTACATTAAAGATGCTGGATACAGCAAGATCGACAACATCTTTGAATTTACCCTCAATCAAGACGCTAAATTCACCAAGGGATCAATTCTTCAGCAAGTTAACGACAGCGGTGTTGTCCAAGCATATGGCACTATTGTTGATGTGCCGACTGGCACCACTACCAATCCTGGTCTTGGCACAACATACAAAATTGGTAAGATCTTTGGCACATTTGATAACGGAGAGCTTCTCCAATCCACTGAAGCAACAGACGTTAATACCATGGATGGTAAGTTTGTTGGTATTGAGGAAGAAGATCTTTGGGTAACTGCTACAGCATATGCCACTGGCGATAGAGTTTACTATGGTGGCAGAATTTATGAGGCACAAGCAGGTGGCACCTCTGGTGTAACTCCTCCGACTCATACAACTGGTGCTGTAAGTGACGGATCAATTACTTGGGTGTTTATTAGGACCGCTGGTCAATTTACCATCGATATTCAAGAGGAGCCGTATCCCCTGCCTCAGTGGTTGGGATCTGATATGGAGAGATGGGATGAAGGTGTCCTGTATCCTGTTGGATACAGAGTCTTCTGGAAGAGAAACGTCTATGAAGTTGCAGTTGCTGGCACATCTGGTGACACTGCTCCTGTCCATCTGACTGGTGATGCTAGCGATGGTGGTGTTACATGGACTTGGATATCCACAGAGGAAGCACTTTCAGATTATGCAAGATTCCTTGGATTTGACGCTGGCGCAAACTACCAAGTCAAAATTCTGGATGTGCAACCTGCATCTTCTTACATTCCTGGTGATGTGGTCGCTCTCAGCTCTGCAAATATCACAATCGATGACCAGGGTGCAGATAAGGAAAAGGTCCTTACAATTTCTGGTTTCGCCTCGGTTAAGAAAGTTGAGTTGGTTTGCACACTCAAGAAAGATATCAAGAGAAGCAGCAGTGCTCTCACTGATCTGATTTACGCAACATCACTCACTCCCCACAATTATGTGGTCAATGAAGTCCTTTATACTGAAGGATTTGTTGCAGATGAATTTAATGGATCTTTCTTCGTCCAAGAAGTCTTTGGATCTAGAGAATTCATCTTCAAGATCAGAGACACCGCTACTGGTGCTCCAACATTTGACCAAGGCACTATTGCTAGTGTAAACATTTACGCTAAGCATCCCACGATTATCTTCATCAGAAACCATCAATATGTCTTTGACGTTAGTGATGGCACAAACTTCGGTTACTATCTGTCGTTTGCACAAGACAACCAGTATAAACTCGAATACTCTTTCAACAACATTACTAGAGTTGGCACCCCTGGTGTGTCTGGTGTTAGTAGCCAGCCTTATGTGAAATTCTCTGCCATTGGTAACGTTACCAATATTTCTTACTACTTCGACCCGTCAAGAGTTGGTGCAGATTCCCCCGTTGGATCTAATTCCTTCATCGATGTCATTAAGACACCTTTCGATGGCACTTTCAAAATCTCTGAGGTTGTAAGTCAAACCGAATTCAAATTCCCACTTCTTGTTGAGCCAGAGACCACTAACGCTGAGGTCCAAGATGATGAAAATGGTAACCCATATAGTTACTATTCCACCACTTCCGTTAAGGCGATTGGTCCGATTAACACAATCAAACTTGTGTCTCCTGGTGGTTTCTATCAGAAACTTCCTGTGGTTTCTGATATTGCATCTTTCCGTCAAATTGAAAGAATCGAAATTATTGATGGTGGCACAGAATATCAACCTGGAGTTTACTATCAGGTGCCTATTGCTGGTGACGGAGAAGGTGGTCTTGCTACAATTACAGTCACTCTTGATGATGAGACTGGATCTGGTGCTATCACCTCTGCTCAAGTTTCCGATCCTGGTAAAGGATACACAACAGCATCTATCGATGTTGATGGTATCACAGGTATTCTTGGACCCACTCTCGCTGGATCTGGTGCTGCTCTGAGCGTTATCATCCCCAGCGAAGGTAGCGGTGCTTCTGTCTTCCTGACAGGTAAAAACATTGGTAAGATCAAGAGACTCAAGAATAATGAGTTTGGTTTCGGTTATTCCCATGACTACACTCTGCGTCCTGAGATTTCCTTCCCAGTCAACCTGCAACTCTTCAATACATCTATTCTGACAGAGATCAAGATCACTGATCCTGGTGCTGGTTATACCTCTGCTCCTGCTGTTGTCATCTCTGGCGGTGGTGGCACAGGTGCCGAAGCAGTTGCTGTTGTGAAAAACAACCGTTTGAATGAGATTCAAATCAAGAATCCTGGTAGTGGTTATTCTTCCGAGCCCGTGGTTACTCTGAAGTCTGAGTTTAACTATGTCATTAACCTCGACCTCAACTATCTGCAGTTTAACTTCCCTCATGGCATTACCACTGCTGCTGAAGTCCAACTGCGTGCTGATGATGTTGGATCAACGACTGGCATCCTGCCCAAACCTAGCAGTGTTGGTTTGACTTCGTTGGTTGAAGGTCAGATTTACTATGCAATCGCTGATGGTCTGGATTCTGACCAGTTGAGATTTGCTCTGACACCAGAGGCAGCAGCTGCTGGTGACTATATCACTTTCCTGACTCAAGGTGAAGGTCGTCAGACTCTTCTGACTGAGGTCTTTGGTGGTAGAGCAGAAGCAGTCGTGGCAACTTCTAGATTCCTTGCTGGTGAGAAAATTTATCAAGGCAGCAGCCCCGAATTGGCATCTGCGACTGGTTATGTCTCCACTAACACTGGTTGGCAGTCTGGTCCCAAGATCCTGAAGATTGTCAACTATACAGGCAACTTTGCTGTTGGAGAAAAGATCAACGGTGAGGTGTCCAAAGCATCTGGTATTATCGACAACCTGAGCATCGCCAAGGGTGTGTTGAATATTGACTCCCTGACCTCGACTCCTGGTCGTTTCACAGATGATGTTGGTAAACCTTCTGAGATTATTCAGAAGATCCAAGACTCCTTCTTCTACCAAAACTTCTCTTACGTTATCAGCTCTGAGATTCCCATCACCAAGTGGAAGAAACAGATTCTGGATAACAACCACCCTGCTGGTTTCAAACTGTTTGGTCAGCTGCAACTGACTGGTGGTAAGGACGTTTCTGGTCGTCGTGTTGGCACTGAGTTTATCAAGCAGGTCAACATTAACGAGTACTCCAACGTCAACCAAATTACATCTTTCGGTGCTGCCGAACCCGTCTACACAGACTACAACAACACTGAAGTCCTGTTTAGAAATAAGAGACTGACTTCTTCTGAGGAAATCTTGACATCTATCGTCAAGAAAATCGATGACATCTCTGGCAGATTTGATGGAATTGAAAAAACCTTCCCAATTACGGTGGAGGGTGAGCAAGTTATTGTCAATTCCAACCAACTGGTTATCACCCTGAATGGCGTGATCCAAGCACCCCAGAGTGCATATAGTGTTGTTGGTGGTCAAATTGTTTTTGATGAGCCACCCAAGGCAGCATCTCAAGTTAAATATCGCACAATCCGAGTTGCAACTGTCCCCGTCTATAGAATCCAACTGACCGACCCTCAAGGTATTTTCCCGACCATCGGTCAGCAAGTTACTGGAGACTTCTCTGAGGCATATGCAACTGTTGTTGACTCTGGGACATTCCACATTGATGTTATCAACATCACTGATGGTCCTTTCGAGATCAGTGAATTGATTAAGAGGACAACTCTTTTCAGCGCAATCGTTGAAAGCGTCACTCTCTTGAATACTGAGGGCATCTATAAGTTTGGCGAGTCTATCACCAACTTTGAGGGCGATACTGCCCTGGTCGAAACCACAAACATTGACGAAGATGGTAACCTGACTGACGAACTGTTGGTTAGTAAGACATCTGGCACAGCAAGATTTGAAACTGGTATCTTTGACCTCAAATTGAATGAGTATATTTATTCGGCAACGAGTAAGATTGTCGCTCAAATTATCTACATCAGCCCATACCTGGATCCCAACAATGGTCAACCAGTTGACACTCTTATCATTAACCAAGGATCTACATTCTTCGGTCTGATTTATGAAAGACTGGTTGCTATTCAGAATCCCAACATCATTCTTGATGACATTTCTCAGTCCAGCATCACTCCAGTCTCTGTAACAGATTCCAGTGCCAGAATCAATGAAGACTTCCTCGACTTTGAAGAGGTTAGAAGCACTGAAGTTGAATATGAGAATCTTACTGGAGGATCTTTCGCTAAGGGAGATCAACTCAGAAACAGATCCATTTTCTATGGAAATGTAACCACAAATGCATCCAATAGAGCATATGATGCCGCTCGTCTGATTCGTCTCAATAAGGACGAAATCATTGACAGAGCAGAAAGGGAAATTGCAGTTGTGCATCCAGACTTCTACTACCCTGGAGATATCCAAACAAACACCACCTCCAGATATAGAGATGCTTATCGCCTACTGATTAAAAATATTGATAAGATCATCCACAATGCATATGATGATCTTAAGACCCAGTATCCTGCAACACCATCTGGTGACAAGGACGGATACCTGAGCGACCTGAGACTTTGGGTTGAAACGGTAGCACTGGATCTTCATTCTGGTGGCAACCTCTATTCACTGCAGTGGATCAATGAGTATTTCACAGATACAAATACTGTAAGTTACGACAGAAACACTTCTGAATTACTTTATGCTTTGGGTCAAGCAAAGGCTTACTGCGAATCTGCAATCACAAATAACTATGGTGGTCTTTGGACTGCTGTCAATAGCAGTGATCAAGCAGTTGGTTATGTCGATGAATCAATTACTGCAGATGTATCCCCTGGAGATCCATATGGCACCCCAGGCACCAATACAGATAACAACGACCCCGAGTCCTGTGCTGATGTTAGAGCTGCTCTGACAACAATTTACACATGGCAAGATGAGGCGTTGACTGCTGGAAATCTTCTAGACATTCCTGCATCGACCAAGCCTTCCTTCACACCAAACCAAGAGAAGTGCCGTAGAGATGTTGGATACTTTGTTGACGCCATTGCAAATGATGTTGCTTCTGGTGGTGAGTTTAATTCGCAATTCTTTGCTGAAAACTATTTTGATGAAACTGGCAACTACCTGCTGAATGGTCTGTATGGCGAGGTGCCTGAGTCTCTTACAGCACTGCTGAAAGCAAGAGACATGATGTATTATGCGATGAATAACCTCCTGTTTGTTAAGGACTTGGCAGTCCTTAATGATCCTGCATCTTATGGTGGCACTGCTCCTGGTTACACATATGACGCAAACTACAGCGCAGGTAACAACACAAGCCTGACTAATTGCTTGGATATCCAGCAAACAGTCAGAGAGTTGACAAATATCATCACAACATCTCTCGCTGCGGAGAATACCCACAACCTAACTGGTGCTATTTCTTATACTTCAGAAGGTGTTGGTGGTCCTAAGATCGTTGGTCTCTATGCAGATCCCACAACTGCAGGCGGCAACAATGGCATTGATGCTGCTGACCTTCTCCTGAAGAATAAGGAATTTATTGCTGCAGAAGGTCTGTTTGTCTATAAGACAGCAAACCCTGGATTCAGCATTTCCACGGGCAATGACAATGACTGCCTCGACGACATTAAAGATGTCATTGAAGCAATCGCGTATGACATTCGTTATGGTGGAAACAGCAGAATTTATGATGCTGGCACATATTCCATCGCATACGATAACTCCACTGCAACACCAACTGAAGTTACAAACATCTATGCAGAAGTTGCAACTATTGCTAAAGAATGTCTCAAGAATTCGGCAACGGCACATACCGTTTCTGGTCTAGTTGGCAATACCTTCAGTGTCGCTGTCCCTGTTGTATCTCTGGATCCTGGTGATTCCTTTGTTTATGTTGGATCTGGCAAAGTCAGCACTGCATCAGCAACCCACAATGTCATGAGTGCAACTTATGATGAAGTGAATGGCACTCTAAGCATCACAGTTGATGGCACTCCTGCATTCAGCAACGGATCTAGTGTCATCCTCCAACACCTGCACTTCACTCATGCTGGTGGTGATTACTTCTATCCTAGAGTCGCTGTTACTGGCGTCCATGGCAAGAAACAATTCTTCGATGTATCGATCACACCAGATCAATCTCTAACTCCATGTAACACTGAGACGGCACTTGTCGATTCTCTTCTGAGCATCTACACACTGTCTTACACCAACGGTAACATGTCACATGCTACCCGCACTGCTCCCACTGAGGTTATCATCACCGATGGTGGATATCAGTCGGGTGAGGTTATTCGTGTTACTAAATTTGCATACAAAGATGCTGAGGGTGGCAATAAGATCTTCTTTGCTGGTCAAACACTTAGAGGTATCACTAGCAATGCTACCACTCCAATCAAGGGGTCCAACTCTGGTCTGAAGTGGATCTATGGTGGAAATATTACAGGCGCATTCCAAAATGGAGAGTTGATTACAAACTCCAGTCTGGAATCAAACAATGTCTCCATCAGCAACGTCATCTACAACACAAATATTCAAAACAATACTTCAAGTTATTCGTTTACCTCTGGCGGTAGCCCCTATATCCGTCAAGCAACTCGTAGCTATGACTTTGGTTTTGAAGATGGATCTTTCACAATCGAAGGTTACTTCAGATTCAATTCTCTGACGGGCACAATTACTCTGGTCGATAATAGACTGGATGTGAGCGACACTTCCGCTGGTTATCTGATTGTTTCTAACTCTGGCAACACAGTTTCTTGGATGAGAAACGGCACTGCTGTTTCTGAGACAACATCTGCTGGTCTAGTGGTAGATACATGGTATCACATTTCAGTTTCTAAAGATTCTGAGACATCAACGACAAAGTTGTTTATTGATGGTGCTGAAGTTTCCAGCGATGCTGACAATAACAACTATGGTATTAGTCAAGAATGTCATGTTGGATCTAACGCTGGCGGCGGCGATAACCTTGATGGATATCTCGATAACTTCCTGGTCAGGAAAGGATATGCAGATCGCACTGCTACATTCACAAGTCCAACCACCACAGACTTCACCAGGACTGGTGTTGTCCTTGGTTTGAATGCTCAGCAAGGCGCTGTTGTTGGCACTGGCGATGTGATTGCTACTTTGTCTGGCACTAACATTTCTTCTGCAACTCTTGGTGCCGTTGATTATGAAAACAAGCGTATCACTATTGAAGAGATTGATCTCGGAAATGAAATCTACAGAGATTCTGCAGACATCATTTCTGCGAATGCTGCTTGGATTGCAGAAGAAGCAGTCGGCATCATGCAGGCACACTATCCCGACTTTGTTATTCCTGGTGACAGTGCTGCTGCTGGATCTTATGGTGGCACAAATATCTGCATCAGAGATACTAGAGATTACATCATTCCTGCTATTGTCCAAGACCTCAAGGAAGGTGGTAACTACAACGTTATCGTCAACGCACGCTTCTATAGAAACAAGGGTGGCGATCTGAAGTTTATTGGCAGTGAGTTGCTGCAGACTCTCTATTCTTGGAGAGAAGTCATCAAACTCTGCAAGTATGTGATCAACACAGCATCTGCCGATCTGTCTGGCACATACACCACCAAACTTCGCATCCCCCATACCCTTTCTGGCACGACTCAGGTAGAAACAAGACTCGACACCCTTGGCGATTATATCGCTGATGAGCTTGCTCCTACTGGTCACAGATTTAGAAATGCTGGTGACTTGATCTGGAAAAACCGCGATTATATCGCTGAAGAAACAGTCGGTTACATTGAAAACCTCTACACAATTAGTCTCGGTGGGCAAACTGTCAATACTCTGAATATCCCCGATCGCAATGCTTGCATTCGGGACATGAAGGACTATATCATCCCCGCCCTTATTGCCGACCTCCAGACTGGTGGCAACTACCAAACACAGGCTGCGATTGACTTCTATCTCAATTCCGACAACGAAATTCTGTTTATCACAGATGAGTTGCAACCGATGCTTGAAGCATTTGAGTTTGCTAAGGATTTGTGCATGAAGGCAGCAAACAACCTGCTGCTCGGACCTGGAGAAACCGCTGCTAGCAATGGAGCTGCTGCACTCTATCAAGATGAATATTACAGCGCAATCTACACCTCCAGAAGTGCATATAGAGACACTACAGTTACTCTGGATCCTGAGCAGTTTGATCAGACTAGAAATCAGTCAGATCGCTATGTTGACGCTGCAAATATGATCGAGCGCAACAAGCACATCATTGCCAAGGAAGCAGTTGGCATGATGAATGACTTGTCCAAGTTTGCAGACTTCCAGGTTCCTGGTGGTCGTCAAAATTGCGTTGATGACGTTGTTGACATTCTTGGCGCCCTGGTCCATGACCTTAGGTTTGGTGGCAACGCTGAAATCTTTGAAGCAGGTCAACTCTATATCAGAGAAGATGGATTCCTTTCCCACATTGAAGGTGAGGAGGAAGCAACTAAGACTGTGTTTAAGTTTGCCAAGGAAATGGCAATTCTTACCATTAGAAACGGTTTTGGTCGTTTCAACATCGATGGTCACAACGACAACTCCTACACTTACGAATCCTACGAAAGAAATGGCGCTTCCGACAATAGAATTGCTGCTGCAAGATCTATTGAAAGAAACATCCGTTTCATTGCTGAGGAAGCAGTGCTGCGTGGTCAAGCACAATATCCTTCCCTGGTGATTCCTGGTGGATCTGAAAATTGTATGCATGACGTTGCAGACATCCTGTATTGGATGTCCTGGAACCTGCAAAATGGTGGCGATAACATGATGGTCACCTCTGCAGAATACTACGTTTCTTCTGGCAATCTGCAACACATCACTTCTCAGGCAAATGAGTCCATTTGGATTTTCAATACTGCTAGAGATATTGCCAAGCAGATCTATCAGGGTGGCAATCCGACTGTTTCTGCTGGCAACACATATAGCGTGACTGCTATTTCTTCTGCCGTTAGCGACACTGACGTTGATGACGCTGTAGATGCCCTTATTCAAGTCCTCACTGATACTGTTGCAGATCCTGCTGGTCTCAACGCCCAGACATATCCTAAGACAGTTGGCGGTGGTTATTCTGGCGATCTTCCCAACATCTGGCCTTGTAAGTATTCTGGCGATCTCCCCATCAGAGATCTCACCGTTACTTGGGACTACTCTGTTGGAAGCACAAACCAAGCAGATTGGAATCAGGCATGTGGTCAGCAGGCAACTGCAATCGACACATTGTTTGACATCCTAATTCAAGGCGTGGATGCTGGTATTGCTGGCAATGGTCTTACTTATTATGGCACCACGGTCACTAAGACTGATGGGACATATACTGCCCCCACGGAATATAACCAGGGCAGCTGCTATGACGTGCGTCAGGCAATCGCTACCATCTTCGATATGTATCAAACTGCCTTTGGTGCTGGCACCAACAGCAGCAAAGTTGATGCACGCTTGATCCACTTCAACAGAGAGGCAATCAAGCAGAGAGCATACGATCAAACTGTCACTTTCTACCCATCTTACGCTGGTGATGCAGACTTTGCAGATCAAGTTATTGATTCTGTGATCTACGACATCATCACTAGAGGTAACAATGCTGCGTTTGATAAACTTTCCTCTTGGTTTGATGGTGACGGTAACTTTATTGTCTATCAAAACATCACTCGCACGCACCTAATCTATCATCTGACTCGTATCAGAGAATACGTCAAGTCCATCATCTATAGCCCAACATCTGCTGGTTGGCAACCCTATATCACAACTCCTGGCATTTACATTCCACCCAATCGTCCTGAGTGGGATCAAGAGTCCACAGAGTTTGACATGGATTCCTCCATTAACCCGTTTGAGTTTGCACTGGAAAGATCCATCTTCCCAACTGAGGCAAAAACAACCTTCGTGCCTTCCACTGACGTTGTTAACCTCAGCACCACTTATGATGAAGGTTTCGACTGGAATACCGATCCACAACTCGTGGTCCTGACTCCGACTGTCCCTGTTGGATATGACAGAGCAGAATTTAGAGTTAGAATCAATCGTGCAAACTTCTTCCGTCGTGGTGATGTTGTCCAATACATTCCTTCTTCGGGCAGTCTTCTGGGTGGCATCAATCAGGTTTATTACTATGTCTTGAATGCTGATGCTTCATTCTTCGAGATTGGCGAATTCTCCACGCACGATGCCAGATATCAGTCATTTGCTCTTGATACATCTGACACAAATCAACACCTCTTCCAAGTTGTTGTGAGATCTGGTGTTGAGAGAGAAACTACCACTTATGGCAACCCTCCAACAGACACCCCATATCAAGGCGGATTCATTACTGCAGATATTCTTTATGGCACATCTTCTGATGTCTATGGTGAAATTGCCGCTCAGTCCTTCAACACTGCAGTTGTTAAAGAGACATTCACATACATTAGAGTTAATAATCTTACTGATCCTATTATATCAGTATTCACTAACAATGAAAGAGTCTACAAAGATGGCGATAATACGTCGATTGGCACCATCCTTCAAGTTAACTACTACGAAAGCAATACCTATGCAATTCTAAAAGTTATCAACAAGACAGGTGCTGCGTGGGTCACTGGTGATGTCCTCGTGGGCGAAGATTCTGCTACCGAAGGCACCATTGAGTTGCAAACCGATCGCATGTTGATCAACGTTGACCTTGGCGATTATGCCAACGGCGATGTGATCTTCAAAAAGGCAGATAACACAGAAGCAGATATTGTTTCTTATGTAAACAAATCTGGCGCTATTATCAGCAATGAAAGTGGTCGTGTTGTGATGGATGTGGAAACAATCCAAAACTCCTGGGAAAGCAATGACATCATCTATGGTAGTTTGACAGATTACATCCTGGATCTGCAGGGCATCTATCAACCCAACGGCGTTATCGAAGTGAATGACACCATTCATGGCGTCTCTGTTATTGAATTGGATATTGCTGCTACGTTTGTTGAGTCTGGTCTTGCTGCCACATTCAGACCTGGAGATGAGGTCACACTCCTCCAAGGCACTGTGCAGAAGAATCCTGGATTCACTGCCACCGTCACTAAGTATCAACCATATGATGCAACAACAAATCCCATCACACCTCACAAACTGTGGATCGCAAATCTGCAACCCGTGGGATTGGGAGAGACTGCTGCTGCTCTGAATATCTCTGGCAACAACATTGGTAAATTTGACGTTGGCACAAACTTCCCCTCCATCTACGCAACTGTTAGTAACGTTACTCAAACCGACTATGCCGCATATGGCAAGGTCGCTGCTGTTGAGCAAAGTGGCATTACTGCAAGAGTTTGGCTTGAGCAGGTTGTTGGTGAATTCTACAATAACATGTCCATCCGTGGTGATGATGGTTGGTCTGCTGCAGTTACAACGGCTTCGACCCTTGAAGGTAGAGTTGACCGCTACTTCCGTGGATTTGATGGTGTGCAGACTGATTTCTCACTCTCGATTGAGAATGGTCAGGCATACTTCCCAGATCCCGCTGGTCACCTGCTGGTCTTTGTTAATGGCATTCTGCAACCTCCTAATGCTGCATACACAGCATTCTCTGATCAGATTCAGTTTACTGAGCCTCCCGAAGTTGGATCCGAATTCATTGGTTACTACGTCGGCAAACTCCGTCAACTTGACGATATCAGCTTTGAGTTTGACTCCCTGAAGTCGTCCTTTAACCTGAAGTTGGATGGTATCTTCTACTCACTGACTTTGACAGAGGGCGTTTCTTCGGCAACAATTCTGCCAGAAAATAACATCCTGATCTCGCTCAACGGCATCATTCAAGAGCCAGGAGTCTCTTATGAGATTGTCGGTTCTAGAATTATCTTCTCTGAAGTGCCTCGCGCAGGATCTACATTCGTTGGATTCTCCTACATCGGATCTGACGCTGACGTGATCTCTGCAACAGTCGTGCCTCCGATTGAGACTGGTGATGAATTGAATATTGAAGGTGAAGAATTTGCTCGTGAGGTTGCTCTGATCGAGTCTTCCAACTCCCTGATTACCTTTGAATACACAGGATCCGTTAAGGGTCGTAACGCTGAAGCACTTGCCGACATCACGCTCGGTCAGGTGATCAGTGCAAACATCACCAACCCTGGCGACGGATACACATCCAAACCAAACGTTGAGGTTATCTCTTCTACTGGTTTTGACGCTCGCGTGACTCCAATGATGGGTATCTCCAGAATTGAAGTTAAGAGTCCTGGTGCTTCATATGGTGCTCCACTCATCGCTGTGCAGAATACCGTTGAAGATGATTTTGTTTCACCCGTGGGCGAGCCTGTCAACAACGGTCAAGATGTTTATGCAGGAGAAGCAACCGATTATCAGGGCAACCCGATCGTAGTTGAAGATGGTCTGGTCGCTATCCTCAGCAGCCCAGTTAACGTGACAGTTAACCAGGGTCAAAATGCTGCATTCACAGTCGTTGCTGAATTTAGAAGGGCAAGCGATGGTGCGATAAATACAACTACATTGAATTATCAGTGGCAGAAGAAGGAATACGGTCAAACCGCCTGGACTAACATCATTGGCGCTAACGCTTCTACATTCCCGACTGGTGTCACGACACAACAAGATGATGGTGACGAATACAGAGTGGCAATTACTGCTGCTGGTGCTACACCTGTCTACAGTAACTCTGCTATCTTGTCGGTCCAGATTGGCACGACAATCATTGCCAACTTCAGTCCTGCTCAAATCTTCGACGACGCATGACCGCAACTGCAAGCTACGAACCTGGCACTAAACAACTAACCGTAACGGGGGATGGTCTTCCCACCCCCGTTTCATACGGGACGTTTCCTAATCAAAATAATCCAAACAGTGTAACTGAGCAGGATTTTGAATGGACGTTTACATATAGAGGTGGTGAGTTTGGCACCCCCAGACAGTTTGACGATAACGTATTCGCTCAAACTGGTTTTGTGATATCTATCAACTTGTCATTGAATGACAATGGGATATTTAGTGGTGGACAAATTGTCCCAGGTGATAACATCCTTTTTGTTTTTTCCGATGGAAGAAAGCAAAAGTTTATCTTTAGAGGACCAGTATTTACATCTATCGCTGGTGAATGTTGGTTGGCTGAAGATGATCGTCTTGACTTAATTGTTGCAGAGCCGCAAACCATTGCATATGCAGAAGGAAGGACATACACATACTACGACCAAAGAAACGGTCGGTCGGCTACGCCGCTGGGTGCTATTGGCATTTCTGCTAATGGTGTTGTTTTCTTTAACCCCAGTGCTGGAAATGGCGGTAATCCTCCTGTGGGTTTCAACTGGAACGCTCACTTTGAAGGATCACCTGTAGATTTTGGCGATGATGCCTGTGGTGGTCATCCAGAGCAAACTGGTCAATATCACTACCATGACACACACTTTCTAGATTGCTGGAAAGACAATGCCTCCATGGCAAACTATAACGACTACTACGGTGGCAGTCAGTTTAACGGAGATAACCTAAGGCACCCCGATGGTCACTCAAAGATCGTTGGATTTGCATTTGATGGATTTCCCATTTATGGACCTTATGGTTATGAGGATCCTTGGCAGGCATCCCAAACAACTCTTCCAATGCAGTCCCAATATCGTGCAAGATCTATTGAAGTAGAAAATAGACCTGCATATGGTAGCACTGCTCAAAACCCCCCTGCAGGGTCTCTGATGCAGGACTGGGAGTATGTAGAGGGTCTAGGTGACCTTGACTATCATAATGGCAGATTCTGCGTGACTCCCGAATTCCCAAGTGGGACATATGCTTACTTCCTTTCAACATTGCCTGGCGATGTAGATCATCCAGCATTCCCATATATGATTGGTAGCACCACTAGGGAAACCATAGCACAACCACCAAACAACGGTGCTGCAGCGCCTCCTGCACCCCCCACAGGTGGCGGAGGGACGGTCACTCCACCCACACTGCAGATTACCCTCCAACCACAGTCTGCTTCTGTCAACGCAAATACATCAGTTACATTCAGCATCCAAGCACAAATTCTTCCAGAAAACGGACCTATCAGTTATCGCTGGTATAGATCTACTGATGGTGGATTTGCATATGCAGTCATCACAGGAGCAACATCCAATTCACTGACATTCACTGCCTTGTCCTACATGGCGGGATACCGATATAAGTGTGAGATTCGTGGACCCATTGGCGCTCCTGCTCCTGCACAAAACTCACCCTTGGAATCTAATGTGGCAACACTTACTGTCCTTGGCGGTGGTGCTGGTCAAACTGGTGCTGACCTATCCTTCACATCTACCACGTTTGACTCCACAACTCAAACCTTTGATGGCACCTAAATAACACTGTAGAAAACTACCTCCCATGGCAAAGCAAAATCTTAACGTCGGCAGTGCTGCTAATGATGGCACAGGTGATACTCTACGAGACGGTGCGATTAAAATCAATTCCGTTATCGATGAGATATATGCATCATTAGGAAATGACACCAACCTCCAGATTGGAATCAATGCTCCTCTGGATGGGCAAGTGTTGCGTTGGAATGGATCGATCTTTGCTGAGGGTCATTTCGATCGACTGAGTGCAGACTTGAATGTTGGTGAATTCAAGATTGTTTCGGAAGACAGTGGAAATATTGTTATTGAGCCAAACGCTACTGGAGACATCGACTTCAAAGCAGGTAGTCAGGGTAGCAGAAAGGTATATATTGATGGCGATGATGGTTACCTAAAGTATGTTGGTGACTATGCTGACGTTGCTTCTTTCCCAGTTGCAGCAGATCACCATGGCATGTTTGCCCACGCTCACGATCCTGGCAATGGTTACTTTGCTCATGGTGGTAATTGGATTCGTTTGCTTGACGTAAACGATGGCATCTCTGCACTCACAGATGTTGACACCACAGTTAATGGTGGTCCTTCCGATGGTCAAGTCCTGAAGTGGAATGCTACTAATACTGCATGGGAGCCTGCTAATGATGAAGACTCTGGCACTGGCGGTGGCACTACACAAAACCTTTTTGAAACCATCAATGCTGATACGGGCACGACAACTGCCTCTGCAGCAAATGATACTTTGATTATTGCTGGTGGCACAAATATTTCGACAACGATCACTGGAGATACAGTCACTATTGATATGACTGGCGCTCTGGGCGATCCTGATCAGAATGTATTTGTGACCTTTGGAGCAGACAACGGCACTCGCACAGCAACCACAACAACAGATACTATCAACTTTGTTGGCGGCACAGGTATTGAGACAAACCTCAATGCAAATAACCTGACATTCACCAACACATCACCTAATGTGGTGCAAAACGTCCTGCAGACAATTAACGATAGTGTTGGTGGATCGTATACGGCAACATCTTCTACCGATGAATTTACAATCACTGGTAGCGCTGCAATTAGCACCAGCCTGGCTGGGTCTACCCTGACAATCGATCAAACAACAGCATATAAACTGCCGTCTGCATCGGAAGGTCAGAATATCATTTACGGTGTTAATCAGTGGGATGCTGTTGCATCACCTGCACTTAACATCGTATTCACTGCTTCGAGCAACAGCGATTATACGTTGAATGGTGCTGGATTCTCGGGTCAAACCGATCCCACGATATATGTCTATCGTGGGTTTACATACAGATTTGAAAACAATGCTCCCAGCCACCCGCTGGAGATTAGAGTTTCCAACGGTGGAGCTGCAGTCAGTGGCGTCACAGGAAACCAAATGGGCATTCAATATTGGACCGTGCCTCACAGCCTTTCTGCTGGCACCACATATGTTTATCAATGCACAGTCCATAGCAATATGGTCGGTAATATCGTAGTCGTCTAATGCCAAGAACAGTCCCTGGATCTGGTGCTATAATTTCTCCCCAATTCAATAGTGTCTTTGGGGTTAGAGACGTTTATGTTGTGGAAGGTGGGTCGGGTTACGATCCAACAGATCCTCCAAAACTAACAGTCCAAAATTGTGGCACACCGCTCAGAGAAGCGGTTTTAAGACCTGTCATTGCCAATGGCAGGATTCTTTCCGTTGAGGTTATTGATCCTGGAGAGGGTTACGATCCCCTTCGTCTCATAATCGAAAGCACTGATGATGGTGCATATGGGGCAAAAGGTAAGATCAATCTCACTCCAACTGGTGAATTGGATTTTATCCAAGTCACAACAAATGGTGATAACTACTTCAGCGGCACAACTGCAAGAGTAATAGGTGGCGGTGGCACTGGTGCAGAGTTGGTACCTGTCACTGGCGGTGTTACTGGTCTAAAGATCGAAAGAGAGGGGAGAAACTATACCCCCGAAGATGCAAACATCATTATCAGCGGTGGCGGTGGTGATGGTGCAACTGGTGTTGTGGGCGTTAACCAGTTTGGTAAGGTTACTGGGGTTACCATCACCAATAGTGGAGAATTCTTTGAAACATCACCCATCATCCAACTTATTGGTGGTGGTGGTAGGGGTGCTACGGCAACTGCATATATCAATCTTGGATCAATTACAAGTATTGATATTGATAGTCCTGGAAATGGATATACCAATCCTCCAAAAGTTGTTTTTGCTAGAGATACAAACTTAATTAGGAAGCAAAGAAACAGACAGTCACTTAACTCAATTCTTTACAATATCACTGGTCTGATTGAGGATGTCACTCCCAGTGATACAACGATCAATGTGCAGACAACTGCACCCTTCCCTGGATCTGGTAAAATTCTTCTCAACAAAGAGATCGTTAGATATACAGGTAAAACTGCTACATCATTCACTGGTTGCGATAGAGGCACAAACTTTAGATATGACCAGAAGGTCTTTTTGGATACATTGCAAGATGATGCAGATGGCGTATCTCAGTATATCTTTAACGTTACCGACCAAGTAAAAAGATATCAGAGCAGTGCGTCAAACAGAATTGCTATTGTTTATGATTGGGATCCAGTATCCCATGCTCTGTATTTGACCTTTGAGGTTGACGAGCTTGCCTTTATTGATGGTGGCAATTCTGCCGACAAAACCAAATCTATCCAGTTTGTCGCTGGTGCTGCACAGTCATCTGCCACTGGCGTATCTCCACACACCCTTGTCGAATCCATTGGGGATGACATTGTTGCATTTACAAATCCACTCAGTCTAATTCTAAATAGACGATTTGAAGATGATGACGAATTGGATGGTGCTGGAGACGGCATCCCCGACTTGGTAAATACTGGCACAGAATTTGAATTCGATACAAATCTTGACGGTGGTATTGCATCATCCAAATATGGTATTGAAGAGGAGTTGGGTGGAGTCAACCTGACACTATTCCAACTTGCAGATAAAGTTTATGACGGTGGATCTCCACAACAACTGGCAACAATCATTGGTGCTGGTGCTCTTGGAGATGGAGATGCACACACCTCGACCGCCGTATTGAGAGTAAACAACAAGTCTCCTAATGCAACATATGTTGTTGGAGAGACTGTTGTTGGACAGGTGTCTGGTGTTGCTGCAACTGTAACTTCTTTTGTTGCTGCAGAGAAGTCTGGGGAATATTATCTGAGTCTACAGTCAATCCTTCCTGGAGTTGCAGTCAAGTTTACTGCTAACGAGCAAATATTAGGTCAACAGACTGGTGCAACAACCAATATGTTGGTCGTAGAGTATACAAACAGACTCAGAAACGAGGATGAATAAAGTCCATAAATAAAGAGTGGGAGATCCTATTAGTTAAATGGCGCTACTTACCGACCAGTTTAGAATTTTTACTGCGAAGCGATTTATCAAATCACTTGAGGGTCCTGATTCCGCCCAGTCCGATTTGGATGCTGGCGCAAGCAGGGATAGACTCTATGTGTTTATTGGTCGCCCTCAGTCTTGGGATAATGAGAATGATCCCCCCGATCCGACAGACTCTCTGCAGGAGTTTTCTGACGACTTCGCTGACATGATCTCCCTGAAGCGAGTCTTGGCAAACGACACTATTCAGGTTGTCCGTCGTGTTAACTGGATTCCCCCAGAGCAGACAACTGGTGGTTTGGGTTATGTCTATGACATGTATCGTCATGACTACTCCTCAACAAAGACTGCATCTTCTGGTGCAACTAAACTGTTTGACGCCGACTTCTACGTTGTTAACTCATCGTATCAAGTTTACAAGTGTATCTACAACGGCACGTCTCCCAGTGACCCCAACGGCAAACCTTCCACGGTTGAGCCAACAGGCACATCGACATCTATTATTACAACTGCTGACGGTTATCGTTGGAAGTATCTCTACACCATCCCTGTGGGACAGGTGCTTAAATTCTTCTCCAACGAATATATGCCAGTGTTGGATGACACTGCTGTTGTGTCTGATGCAGTTGGCGGTGAGATCGATACTATTATTATTGGATCTTCTGGCACAGGTTACAACAACGGCACTTACGAAAACGTGCCCATCAAGGGCGACGGCGTTGGTGGTCGTGTTTCTCTGGTGGTTGATGGTGGTAAGTTGGTTACTGCCACAGTGACTTCTGGTGGATCTAACTACACCTTCGGTAAGGTTGTGATTGACGAGGTGAATGGTATCGGTGCTGGCGCTGGCGCTGGTGCTAACGTAGAGGTTATCATTCCTCCCCCGACTGGTCACGGTGCTGCCCCAGACACAGAGTTGGGCGGATATCGTGTGATGATCAACACTAAGTTTACCTACGATGAGGGTAGCGGAGACTTCCCGACTGATAACGATTATCGTCGTATTGGTCTTTTGCTCAACCCCAATAGATTTGGCACTCAGGAATTGACTGCAGAATTAACTTTGTCTGGCACAAAGGCAGCAATCTTCTCGCCAACATTTACTGGCAACTATACAACAGACGAGATTGTTACTCAGTCAAGGACTGTTGGTGGTCAGCAAGTGACTGCTCGTGGTCGTGTTGTTTCTTGGAATAGCACAACTAAAGTCCTGAAATTCTATCAAAATAGAATTGACGGTATTTTCCCTGAGATCACAGGTAGTCTCACAGAGTTTGACGGTGGTAACCCGATTGTGGGTGCTATCTCTGGCACGTCTGGAGACCCAGATATCAACTTCCCGATTGTATCTGGCACTTCCACTCGTGTTATCAACAACACTGAATATGACTTGGGTATGGCATTTACTAATGGTTATGCCGATCCTGAGATTGAGCCAAATTCGGGAAGAATTATTTACATAGATAATAGAGGTCCCATCACTCGTGCTGGTGACCAAATTGAAGACATTAAAGTCGTAATCGAGTTCTAAGAGATGCCACAAAATACCAACCTCAACATTAGTCCGTATTTCGACGACTTCGATAAGGATAAGAATTTTTATCGAGTGTTGTATAGACCTGGATTCCCAATTCAGGCAAGAGAACTCACGACGATGCAGAGCATTCTGCAGAATCAGATTGAGTCCATGGGTCAGCACTTCTTCAAAGAAGGTGCCATGGTTATCCCTGGTCAAGTGGGATACGATCTCAACGTCCAAGCAATCATCCTGCAACAAGCATTCCTTGGTGTTGATGTTGAAACCTATAGATCTCAACTGAATGGCAAGATCATCTCGGGTTTGACAAGTGGCATCCGAGCAAAGGTCCTGTATTCAATTTCTGCTGCAGAATCTTCCAAAGGATACATCACAGTATATGTGAAGTATATTGACTCGGGCGATACTACATCTGATGTTGGTGTTAAGGGTTTCCAAAACAACGAGCAACTCATTTGCGAATCTGAGTTGACCTTTGGCACAACTCTCATTGAGGTTGGATCACCTTTTGCTCAACTCCTTCCTGTTAATGCTTCCGCTGTGGCATCGGTTGCATACATTAACAATGGTGTTTACTTTATTCGTGGTCACTTTGTCAATGTTCCTTCTGCTTATATTATCCTCGACCAGTATAGCAATAACCCTTCTTATAGGATTGGTCTTGAAATTTCGGAGTCTATTGTTACTCCAGAAGACGATCCTTCTCTGAATGATAACGCTGCTGGCACGTCAAACTATTCTGCTCCTGGATCTCATAGATTCAAGATTAGCACAACTCTCGTCAAGAAACCGATTGATGACGAGACTGATAAAAACTTCATCGAATTGGTCAGGATCAGAGAATCTAAGATCGAGCAATTCGTTAATGACACAGCATACTCTGTCCTTGAAAAGTCACTCGCTAGACGCACTTATGAAGAGTCTGGTGACTATGTTATTGATACATTCGACGTTAAATTAAGAGAGCATAGAGACGACGGTTTCAATAACGGCGTTTATGGTCCTGGTCAGTCCTCTAGAGAGGGTCAAGCTGCCAGCGAAGAATACGCTGCTATTGAGGTGTCGCCAGGTAAAGCATACATTAGAGGTTATAGGACAGAGTTTCTTACTCCTCAATATGTTGACCTCAAGAAACCCAGAGACTTTACTGGTGTCCAAAACTCAATCATTCCGATTGAATGGGGTCAGTATGTCAAAGTTTATGATGTCTATGGTTGGCCTGATATTACTGGTGAAGGTGTTGCCGACGCATATCAAGTCCTCGATCTGCATGATGGATGGACTCTGAATGGTGGAAACAGTGTAACTGGTCAAAAGATTGGTAGGGCACGCTGCGTGCAGTTGCAAAAAGCAGCAACTGGCATCTGGGATCTTTATATGATGGACATCCAGATGTTTACAGCACTCAACTTTGTCGCAGGTAATGCAACTGTTGCTGCTGGAGATCTTCTGGTCGGTAGAATTTCTGGCGCCAGAGGTTTTGCTACTACAGACATTAGTGGCACTTATGTGGGTCTTGAGCAAGTCAGTGGTGTCTTTACTGACGGTGAAGTTATCACTAGAGACGGTCGCGTTGTCGGTACAGTTGATGCTGTTTTCAGTTATCAAGTTAACGATGTTAGATCCTGCGTTGCATACAACAGCAACTCCCAAGTTTCATTCCTTGCCAACTGGTTGTTGAATGATACTTCTGTGGTTAGAGGCGCAACTATTACAATCGATCAGGCAGGTAATCAAAATATCATTGGTCTGCAGGGTAGCAAATTTGAAGAAGACCTGCGCCCTGGTGATATCCTGAGCCCGAATGGTGCGTCCTCAACAGAAGGTGATATTTCTCTTGTGGTCAAGAAGATCACAAAATCTGCAATCAACCACACATCTGGCAACAACGTCGGTGGCACTCCAGTATTTAATTACCAGTCCCAGACTGCATTGCTGGACACAGGTTTAACGAAAGGTGCTATCACAGACGGCGATTACACAACAGTTGTCAGATATCGTCCTTTCATATTCAACACAACCCAACCCACTGGTCAACTTTCCATCGACCTTCCGAGACAGTCGATGAAGTCTCTGAGTGACGAGTCATTCTTTGTCTATCGCACATTCAGCAACAAAACTGTTGTGTCTGGTGGTTTGACAGTTGCACTGCCCGAGTCTGAGCAATTTGCATCTCTTGACGATGAAAACTATCAACTGACAATCCTTGCCCAATCTGGATCTGCATATGCTGTTGGAGATAACCTGGATTTGGAAGCATTGGATGAGGCAGGCACTCTGACAGTTACCTTCGGTGCCGATAGACAGTCGATCACGATTGATGGTCTTACGGGTGTCACTACAGTCAAACTGACTGCTTTGGTGTCTAAGAATATTGTGAGCAGAAAGATTAAGACTGCATCCAAGATGCGTGCTCTTAAAGTTACTCGCACAAACAAAAATAATGATATCCAGAAGTATGGTCTTCTTTATGGTAACTTGTATGGCACAAGAATCCAAGACCAAGAAATTTCTTTTGGTTTGAATGATGTCTACAAGATTCATGCTGTTTATGAATCCGAAGACGATAACGCACCAAAAGTCCCTTACGTTGTCTTGAGCGAAGCAACCTTCTTTGCACCTGGCACAGTTGTAACTGGTGCTACATCTGGTGCTAGAGCAACTGTTGTTAGTTTCATTAACGCAACTCTGCGACTCTATAACGTCAACCTCAACGATATTCAATTCAACCCTGGCGAGCAAATCGTTGGTGAAGATTCTGATGGTAATGTCCTGAGAGCAACAATCGATGATGCCGATGGATCCGTTGTCAAGGGAAGCAAAGTGGTCACGGACCTCTTTAACTTGAATGATGGACAAACACCTTTCTATTACAATGTTTCCAAACTTGTAAGAAAGTCTGGTGTTACTGCCCCCACCAGACAACTGATGGTCATCTTTGACTACTTCATTCATGAAGCATCTGGTGACTACTTCTCTGCACAGTCATATACTGGTATTGACTTTGACCAGATCCCTGCTCCGATTCTGCAAGGATCCAGCAAAAACGTCAGAGATCAAATTGACTTCCGTCCCGCTGTTGGTGAATTGGCAACAGGCAATGGCACAGTTACTGGTCCTTTTGAAGTTACTTGTGCAACTCTCGATTTCGACGCTCGTGTCTTTAGCACAACAAACCAAGGTGCTGGTGCTGCAGCAGTTGCAACTCTATTTGATATTCCCAAAGCAGAAACAGAATTCCGTTGCGACTACGAATATTATCTGCCCAGGACGGATAAACTCTTCCTGTCTCACGACAATAAACTGAAGCTGGTTTACGGCATCTCGGCAGAAGATCCTCAACCGCCAGAGAATATCCAAAATGCCATGTGTCTTGCTGTGATGAAGCACAAGGCATATATGTATGATCCTCAAAGAGATTCTACAATCACCCAAGAAATCATTCGTCGTTATACGATGAAGGATATTGGTGACCTTGAGAAGAGAATCAATAACGTTGAATATTACACTGCCCTGTCACTTCTTGAAGTGCAGACAGATGCTACCAGATCCTATGACGAAAACGGTTTCGATCGTCTGAAGAATGGTTTTGTGGTTGATGACTTTACTGATCATAAGATTGGTGACGTTAACAGTGGAGACTATAAGTGCTCTCTCGATTTCCAAGAGGGTCTGCTTCGTCCTTCGCACTACACATCCAACGTCCCCCTGCAGATCAATACCACCAAGTCACAAAATGTTGTTGTGACACCTGGAAACATTGCAATGCTTCCTTATGAAGACGTTGCTGTTGTCACACAACCCTATGCATCTAGAAGTGAAAACGTTAACCCGTTTAACGTGTTTACTTTCATCGGTCGTATTGACCTGACACCTACGTCAGATGACTGGTTGGAAACGAATCGACTTCCTGCTCGTGTGGAAAACGTTGAAGGTGACTTCTCTAGTGTTGCCAGAGAGTTGGATATCGATCCCAACACAGGGTTTGCCCCAATTCAATGGGGTGGTTGGAGAACCAACTGGTCTTCAGAATCCCTAGTTTCTACTGATACGATCATCAACAGATCTGGTAGCACTCATGGTGGTGGTGGTTGGGTCGGCACCAGACACAGAGGTCTGGAATTTATTCACCAAAGACGCACCTTCCAAGTCAGGACTAACCAGTCCCGTCAAGGTATCCGCACGAGAATCGTCCCCAGAATTGAGCGTAAATCTCTGGGTGATAGCATCCTGTCTCAAACTGCAGTGCCCTGGATTCGCTCCAGAAACCTGGCATTTGACGTTTATAGAATGAAGCCCAGGACTAGAATCTACTGCTTCTTCGATGGCGTTGATGTGAGTGCATATATCACACCTAAGGTTATCGAGCTCAACAAGTCTGGCACAAACAGCACCATTTCTAGAGATGTAATCGGTCCAGAGGGAAGCGAAGGTCTTTCCACTCCTTCCGTTGTGCTCCCACCCGACCCAACAATCGACAACAGCAATCAGATTCCGTTTGTTGTTGGAGAAACTGTTATTGGCACAGAGAGCAACGTGCGTCTCAAAGTTGCCGCTGCTGATGATGCTTATGTGACCAATCCATATGGTCAAGGCACAGAAACTCTTCCGTCTTCCTATGCATCCAACACTCCATATCTCAATGTAGATGTTGAGGAGATGGCAAAGACTGCCAATGGTAGATTCCAAGGCAATATGAAGATTGGTGAGTTGCTGGTTGGTTTGACATCTGGTGCTGCTGCATATGTTAAGGATCGTCGTCTTCTGACTGACAACGTTGGTAACTTCAAAGGCACATTCTTCATCCCCAACCCCAAGGTTGATTCCAACCCACGTTGGGCAACTGGCACAAGGACCCTTAGATTTACAACAAACCCACAAAACAGCAGAGAAGCTGGTGCAGTGGATTCTTCGGCAGATACAGAATACAGAGCATCTGGTATTCTTCAAACTGTTAGAGAAAACATCCTGGCAGTCAGAAACGCTGAGATCGTTAGAGATACAGTTAACGACGAAAGGACCATTGTTAGTGGCACAAGGACGGAGACACGTCAGATCGGTTGGTATGACCCCCTGGCACAATCTTTCATTGTTGACGAAGAGGGTGGTATCTTCATCACTGGTGTTGATATCTTCTTCAGAACTAGAGATGACAATATTCCGATCTCTATGCAGATCAGGACAATGGAGAATGGTAATCCCACTAAGGATATTCTGCCCCTCTCAGACATCACAATCAACGCAAACGATGTTGAGGTGTCTGAAAGTGCTGAAATCCCAACAAGATTTGAATTCAGATCTCCCGTATATATTAAGCAGTCGGTTGAATATTGTTTTGTGCTGCTGTCAGACTCTAATGAATATCAAGTCTGGATCTCCAGAATGGGTGACATTGAGAAGTCTGGTAACAGGACAATCTCCGAGCAACCGTATGCAGGTGTGCTCTTCAAGTCACAAAACGCATCGACTTGGACTGCTGACCAATATGAGGACTTGAAGTTTACCATCTATAAAGCAAACTACACATCCTTGACTGGCACAGTCACTCTCGAAAACGTTGAGATGGGAGAAACTAACGGCGGTTACACGCAGTTGAGAAACAATCCTCTTGTCACGATTCAACCAGAGCAAGTCCTCACCCTACCTGCAGGCACTAATAATACATACACTGTTGGTGCAAGACTGAAGCAGACACCTTCCAACGCAGAAGGCACAGTTGTGGAATTTGATTCGACATCTGATCCCGAAACCATCACCTTGACAGACATTGAAGGCACATGGGCAGCAGGTTTCTTGGATGGCAATAATAATGCATTCCAAGGCATTAAGTCTTCCCAGTCAACTGCTATCTTCCAACTGTCTACAGTTTCTAACGGTGACTTCTCACCTCGCCCTGGTGCCCCTGGTGGTGCTACCACTGAGGTAGATATTATTTCTGGATCTACTTCCAATGCAACTGCAACGGTTACTGGATACTATGCAACTGGTGACACTCTCCCCGATGGCGTGACAACAGCAGCAAACCCTGTGCTGTATGTTAACTATGTCGATAAGGCATTCGACCTGAGTGACACCCTGTCTGAGAATGGTGGTGTTGTTACTGCAACCATTACTAGCGTTGCATACTCTGGTGACACATACAACCAATTCCCAACTGCTGCACCTTCCTACCAGCAGAAGGACAGAAAGGTCTTGGTGTATCACAAGAATCACTGTATGCATCAACGCACCAACAACGTTGAAATTAGCGGCGTTGTTTCTGAAGTGCCCCCGACAACACTCACTTCTTCTCTGAGTGCTGGGTCTACTTCAATCAACGTTGAAGCAGCAGGTGGTTTCCACACCTTTGTGAATGGCACTGCCATTGGCAACCTCAACCCTGGTTATCTGATTATCGGTAACGAGATCATTCAATACTCTGCTATCTCTTCCAACGGTCAAGTCATCACTGTTGCTACTAATGGTAGAGGTGCTGCTGGCACTACCGATACAGATCACCCCACTGGTGCAGTGGTTCAATGCTACAACTTTGACGGCATTCCTCTGACAGAGATCAACAAAGTCCATGATGGTATTGATGATCCTTGGATCGATCACTATCTGTTGAATACAACTTCGGTGGCAACCAACGGAATTCGTGGTGGTGGCGCCAATGTGCTTGCATCTCAAAACTTCCAGTTTGAAGTGCTGAGACCTTCCATCGCTAACATGGTCTTCCCAGATACAAGTATTTCTGCTCGTGTAAATACTACTACAGCAACTTCTGTTGGTGACGGCACCACTGTTATCGATCAAGCATCGTTTGTTAACAATGGTCAATATTATGACATCACGTTGAATACTGAAAACTACTTTACTACTCCTCAGATGGTTTGCTCCAAAGTTAATGAGAGCAATAAACTGGGTGGTAACAAGTCCATCAGTATTGACTGTGCTCTGGCAACTGACAACCCCAACCTGTCTCCTTATGTTGACCTCGACCGCACATCTTTGATTTGTGTGTCAAACAGGATCAACCAATGGCCAGGTGGTCCCCAACAGTATGGCATCAACGCTGAAATTGACACTCAGTCAAACGTTTCACTTGAGCCTGTTGGTGATCAAAACGATGCAGTCTATCTCACTAGAATCGCAAATCTGACTCAACTGTCTAGGACTCTAAAGATTGACTTTGGTGCATACAAACCTCAAGGCAGCGAAGTCCGTGTCTACATCAAGACATTTGAAAGTGGTGCTGACAGCGATCCCGAAACAGTTAACTTTACTGAGATCTTCCCTGTTGCAGATATTCCTGCTTCTGATGTATATGAATTCAGAGATTACAGTTATGAGCAAACGGGTCTTTCGTTTAATGCTTTCCAAGTGAAGATCGTAATGAGATCTAAGAATCAGGCTATTGTGCCTCAGATTATTGATCTTAGAAGCATTGCTCTAGCTACTTAAGTACTAGAGCTGATCTCTGAAACCCACAGGCTTATTCTAATTATTATTTGGTATCTTGTCAAGATGTTAGACCACTCACAGTTACAACCAGTTGAAGGCAAGGTCGGATGGTTTCGTGATCCGAAAACTAATGCTGTAATTAACACAAACAAAGTAGAATACGAAAGATACATGGCTGCCTACAACAAGAGGCAGAAGAAAGAAACCACGGTAGAGGCTTTACAAAATGAAGTTGAAACTGTAAAATCAGATCTGAATGAAATCAAGGATCTGCTGAAGACATTATTGGAGAAAAATCAATGACTGCCACCCAAACTGAAACTATGGCTCCAGAAGAGCTTCTCAATAACTTTAAGACTCGTTACGAAAATCTTATTTCCGAAAACAAGTCACTGTCTGCAAAGATCCGTGAGAATGAGCAGACTGCCCTAAAACTCCTGGGTGCTATTGAGACGTTGGAGTATTTGAATCCCCCTGCCGAAGAAACGACAGAGGGGACCGAGGAAGAAACCGAGTGATTCCTGAGTCCCTGCGGGGACTCTTTTTATTTGGCATAAATAACTTAGATGGCTACTGTGCAGTCGCAAGGATCCTTAAGCAATGGCGAATAGAATTCAACTTAGAAGAGATGGTGCTCAGCAGTGGGCAAACATCAACCCAATCCTCGCCCAAGGCGAATTGGGAATCGAGATTGATACCTCTCGTATCAAGATCGGTGATGGTGTTACTCCATGGAACTCGCTTAAATATGAGCGACCACTGGAGACAGAATCCAACACCGCTAACACTCTTGTAAAGAGAGATGCTGACGGTAACTTTGAGGCAGGTGCCATTACTGCTTCACTGGTTGGTAACGCTTCTACTGCAACTAGACTCGCAAACGCTAGACAAATCTCGCTTGGTGGCGACATGTCTGGTAGTGGCACGTTTGATGGATCCGCAAACCTGACCATTACTGCTGAGTTGAATTATGTGGTGGCACTTCCCCACTACGACGAGCAAGACCTAGACGCGACAGGCACATATACTCGTATCACGGTTGACTCTCGTGGTCGTATTGTGGACGCTGACAACCCCACAACCCTGAGTGACTTCGGTATTGCTGACGCTCAACCATTAGACAGTGACCTGACATCTATTGCTGGTCTGACCTCTTTTGGTCTGATGTCTCGTCAAGCAGAAGGCACTATCACCACTCGCACAATTACTGGTGGTAGTGGTCGTATTATTGTCCAGAATGGTAACGCACAGTCTGCCAACCCATTCATTGACTTGGCAGATACCACAGTTGTGGTTGGTGAATACAACCCGACTGGTAACCTGGATACACCTCTGATCTCGGTTAACTTGACTGGTGATGAGTCTGTTAATACAACTCAATTCACCACAGACCGTTATGGTCGCTTCACCTATGCAAGGACTATCCCTATCGCTACGGCAAAACAGGGGTCTGAAGATGCCTTGTATGATAACGCTATTGCTTATTCTCGTTATGATAAGGTCCGAAATTCAAGTGGTCGCCTTTATGAGGCTATCCTTGATATTAACGCAGGCGGCGGCGAGCCTACACATACAGACACCTCTGACGCAGGCTCTTGGAGATATCTCGGATCTGCTCTGAGTCCTCAGAAAGGTCTCGCATCCTTCAACCAAGAAGACTTTGATGTTACTTCTTGGGATCCTGCTAACACCTATGAAGGTGGTTTCGTTAGCATCGCTGCTGCTGGTGTTGACAACTGGCAACTTCAGAATAATAGAATCTCTTTTGCTGATGGAAATACAAAAGAAGATTTTGAGCTTGACCAGGAGCTTACTAGCACCACTGGATACAGAGGATTCAATTATCTTAACTACGTCAAAGTTAATGACACGAGCGGCAATCTTCTGTTTGGCGCTAATAATACAGGGGACAGTGGCGCTGGCGAGATTGATGTCAATGTCCGCTCCTATTTCTCGGATCCTAATATTGATCTTGATGGTGCCACTGATCAACTCATTGATAAGTATGGCGAAGGTAACCTGGATATCTTCCTGACCCAAAACTCTGCTAGCAATCGCACGTTTGCTATTGCTTCGACAAACGTTGGCACTGGTCAGGCGCTGCTCGATATCTCGGCAGACAACGACATCACGATCTATGCTACTGATGTCAACAGCAGAGTCAACGTAGAAGACTATCACTTCCAAGATAACGTCCTGTCCACCACCAACTCCACAATGGTGCTGGATCCCAATGACGATGATGACGTTACTGGTCTTGTGAGAATTCGTGGTGACCTTCAAGTCGATGGCACCACAACCACAGTCAATAGCGTAACAACGACTATCCAAGATCCCATTATCACTCTTGGTGGCGAGGATACTCTTACACTAGATGACAACCTTGACCGTGGTATCGAATTTAGATACTATGATAGTCAGGAGAGGTTTGGTTTCTTCGGGTGGGATGAAGACTATGCAGACGCTAACATATGGAATGGCACTGGCGGGTATCGCTTCCTCTACAATGCCACCAACACAAATGAAGTCTATGCTGGCACTGACGCTGCTATCATTGCTGGTAACCTCAGGCTTACGACAAACACAGGATCGACATCCACAACAACAGGCACGCTAGTTGTCACAGGTGGTGTTGGCATCTCTGAGAATGTCTATGTCGGCGGCACTGTTGATATCGCCAACGACTTTGACATCAACTCTGGTCAATTCACAGTCACCGCTTCCAATGGCGACATCTATACGCAGGGCGATCTGACGGTTGATAGCAACGTTACCTTGGGTAACGCATCGACAGATACTGTCCTGGTCAACTCCGACACCACGTTTGAAGATGACGTTAGGATTTCTGGTCCAAACACTGTTTTCACTATCAATGACGGTAGTGTCACTAAGTTTGAAGTTGATACTGATAATGGCAATACTGTCATTCAAGGCACTCTTAATATTATCTCTGCCGTTGACTTTGATAATACTCTTAATGTTGATGGTGCCGTAACATTCAACAGCACGTTTGATCTGGATGACGATGCAGTCTTCCATAATGACATCACTCTGGATACCACTGGTAAGTATTTCAAGATTACCAATGGCACAGTTGATAAGTTTACTGTCCTGTCCACCAACGGCAACACCGATATTCGTGGCACTCTGGACGTTGGATCTGCTGTCCACTTTGAGTCAACTCTACAGGTCGATGGCAACATCACTCTGGGTGACGCTGGCACAGACATCCTCACAATCAATTCTGATACAACTATCACAGATAACCTGACGGTTAATCTGGCAGTTGACTTTGACAGCACTCTTAATGTTGATGGTGCGGTTGACTTCAACAACACTCTGACTGTTGATGGTGCAACAACCATCTATAACGATGTCCTTCTTAGAAGTGGCAACAAGACATTCCAGATTCAAAACGGATCTGCACAGACAGAGTTTAGTGTTGACTTCGATAATGGCAACACTGTAATTGGTCGTGTCGGTCAGGGCACCGCTGCTCTCGGCACACTGACTGTCCATGGCGATGGCACATTCAATAGAGATGTGTTTATCAATGGCAACACTAGAATCGGTGATGCTGCAACTGACACCCTTACTGTTAACAGTGTTTCTACCTTTACTGATGATGTCACAGTTAACGGAGATTTCACTGTTGATGGCAACACGGTCCTTGAAGGTAACCTGACTGTCAACGGCGTAACTACAACTATTAACTCCACCACACAAACCCTGGACGATCCCGTCTTCACTCTGGGTGGTGATACTGCTCCTACCCAAGCCGATGCTAAGGATCGTGGTATTGAGTTTAGATACTATGATTCTGGAGCACGAGTCGGTTTCTTCGGTTGGGATAACTCAGCAAGCCGCTATGCTCTGTATCACAACGCAACTAACGCTAGCGAAGCATTCTCTGGCACTCGCTCTGGTCTGGATGCTGGTAGCATCAAACTGTTTGATGTCACAAACTCCACCTCTGCCTCTACTGGCACCCTGATTGTTGGCGGTGGCGTTGGTATCGGTCTTGACCTGTATGTGGGTGATGACCTGACAGTTACTGATGACGCTGCCATTGGTGGTAACCTGAGTGTTACTGGTGCTCTGTCAACCCAGAATAACTTCAACGTTGGCACAGTCTTTACCGTTGGTATCAGCACAGGTAACACCTATGTGGGTGGCACTCTGCAGGTCCAAGGCAATGCAACTATTGGCAACGCTGGATCTGATGCTCATGTTGTCAACGGCACAGTCACATTCAACCAAGCGATCACCTCTACGGATATCACTGCCGATCAAATCAGAATCGGTGTTGACGCTCCTAACGAGATCAGCACAACGGCAGGTAACCTGATCCTGGATTCTGTCGGTGGCACTGTTAACATCACCGACAACCTTGACGTTGATCTTGACCTGAATGTTGATGGCAACACTCAGATTGATGGCACACTTACAGTTGACGGTAACGTTACTCTTGGTAATGCTGGCACAGACTCCCACGTTGTGACGGGCACTGTCCAGTTTAACAATGCCATGACTGCTACTGATGTCACCATCGATAGCATCACAATCGGCGTTGTTGCTAATAACGTCATCGATACTAACTCTGGTGCTCTAACATTCCAGTCTGCTACTGGTGCTATCTACAACCAGGCAAACCTCTTTGTAACTGGCACTCTGCAAGTTGATGGCAATACCACTATTGGTAATGCTGGCACAGACAACCATGTCATCAATGGCACCACTACCTTTAATCATGCGATCACCTCTACTGATATCACAGCAGACAACATCAAGATCGGTGTTGATGCATCTTCTGAGATCAGCACATCTGCTGGTGCTCTGACCTTAGATTCCTTTACTGGTGAAACGATTGTTGATGATAATCTGACAGTCAATGGCACATTCGATGTGGCTGGTGTGTCTGTCTTCACCAACAACATCACTCTTAATTCTGCATCTAAGTTTATCAGAATTCAGAATGGATCTTCGATCACTAAGTTTAGCGTTGCTTCCTCAACTGGTAACACCGATATTCAAGGCACATTGAATGTTGAAGGTGCTACTGTCATCGACGATACTTTCAATGTCACTGGCGCTGTCGATCTGGACAGCACTCTGGAAGTCAATGATATTGTCACTATCACTGATACAACAAATACTACCAACCTACCTGCACTCTTCACTGCTGGAGGCGCTCTGAGGGTCTCTGGAGGCGCTTCATTCGCTGGTAACGTTGCATTTGGTGGTGACATCCAAATCTATGGTGATTTCACTGTAGATGGTAACGTGGTCCAGAAGGGTAGTCAGGAATTCAGAGGTAGAGTCCTCTTCTCCAACGGCACAAACCCCTCAAGTCTCAGCTCTAATGCTGCTGTCCGACTGAGCAATGGTGGTATGACCGTTGCTGAAGATGTTTACTTCGGTCAACTGCTGACACTTGGTCCCAACAACGCTGGCACCATTACTCTGAATGGCACAAGTGGTAATGTTAATATCGGTGGCACTCTTGGTGTTACTGGCACATCGACATTCACCACGATCAACACCTCCAGTATCACTACAAGTGCAACTGCAAACGTTGGTGGATCTCTGCTGATCAACACTAACAAGTTTACAGTCCAAGGCACCTCTGGTAATACTGATATCGCAGGCACTTTGGGTGTTACTGGCGCTACAACTCTCAACAGCACACTGAATGTTGTTAATGCTGTTGACTTTGACAGCACACTGAATGTTGACGGTGCCACAACCTTCAACAATACAATCACTCAAAACAGCACAACTCGTTTCAACGATAACGTTGTCCTGCAGGGCGCTTCTAAGGCACTGCAACTCAACAACGGTGCTGGCACGACTAAGATTGAGTTGCAATCCACTTCTGGTAACATCACTGGTGCTGGTTTGGCAACTCTCAACAGTCTTGAAGTTACAACCAACGCTAGCGTCCTTGGCAACCTTACTGTCACTGGCACGACCACTGGTAATGTTACTGGTAACCTCACAGGCACCGCCGATAAGGCAGATCTGGTTAACATTACAGAGACTGCATCTTCTAACCTTACTTACTATGTCCCGTTTGTCTCTGCAAACACGGGATACACCGAGGTCCGCACAGACTCCACTAACCTCACCTATAACCCATTTGAAAACCGACTCACGGTTTCCAACTTCAAATCAACTACTGACTTTGAAGTTGCTGGTAACCTGAATGTGACTGGCACCATTACCTATAACCTGTCTCAGGTTGGTAGCATCGCTAATCACACGACTGACGGTCTTCCAGAGGGCACTAGCAACCTTTATTTCACCGATGAGAGAGTTGATGATCGTGTTGCTGCTCTGATCAGTGGTGGCACTGGCATCTCTGCTACCTACGATGATGCAGGTAACCTGCTGACTCTGAGTGCAGTCCAATCTGATATCAATACAGACAATCTGACTGAAGGATCTACAAACCTCTTCACAACTGCTGCTCGCACTCGTAGCCACTTTACATATGGAGTGGGTATTACACATGATGGTAGCGGTGGTCTGTCGGTTACTCAGTCGGATATCAATACCGACAACGTAACTGAGGGATCGACGAATGTCTTCTTTACAAATTCTCGTGCTAGGGGTGCATTTGGGGCTTCTGGGGATCTGTCTTACAACGCTTCTACTGGTGTCTTTAGCTTCACCGAGCGCACTGATGCTGAGGTAAATGGACTTGCTGATGCTCGTATTGCACTTCAAGTTGGTGCAAACCTCGACCTCAGCAGCAAGACTACAACCGACCTGGCAGAAGGATCAAATCTGTATTACACCACTGCAAGATGGGATGCTCGCCTTGCAACTAAGACAACTGATGACATCACTGAGGGTGTTGTCAACCTTTACTACACAGATGCTCGTGCAGATGCACGAATCGCTGCAGCAAGCACAGACGATCTCTCTGAGGGTCTTACTAACCTTTACTACACAGATGCTCGCGCCGATGCTCGGATCACCGCTGCTTCTGGAAACTATGCTACCGCTGCTCAAGGCACACTGGCAGACTCTGCCATTCAACCTGCCGACCTTGCAACTGTCGCAACCTCTGGTGCTTATAGTGATCTGACTGGCACCCCCACAATCAGCACATTCGGTGCATCTCTGATTGATGATGCATCTGCATCTGCTGCTCGCACTACCCTTGGTCTTGGCAGTGCTGCTACTACCAACAGCACTGCTTATGCAACTGCTGCTCAGGGTGCAACAGCAGATGCTAATGATGCTGATATTGATGACATCTATACCGCTCTTAATGCGATCGGTAATGACGCTGGTATTACAACTGTTACCCAACTCAAGGCTGCTCTCGCCGCTCTCACTCGCTGATAACTAATGGCATCTCCAACATCTAAAGCAGAACTCAAAGAATACTGCCTCCGTAGACTGGGTAAACCAGTCTTGGAGGTCAATGTATCCGACGATCAGGTCGATGATGCTATCGACTATACGCTTCAAAAGTTTCAGCAATTCCATTACGATGGTGCTGAGAGGGTATATCTGAAACATCAGATTACTCAAGATGTTATTGATCGTGCTAAAACAAATACCCCCTATACCTCAAAGGCTGGTAACGATAGTTGGAAAGAGGGCAATGGTTACATTGAGGTGCCTGATCATATCCTTTCCATTGAAGGTCTATTCTCCTTCACAGACAAGGGCACTCGTAACATGTTTGACATCAGATATCAGATGCGTCTGAATGATCTGTATGATTTTACATCTACACAGTTTTATCATTACTATATGATCCAGCAGCATCTGGAAACTATTGATTTCCTGCTGGAAGGTATCAAACCTGTTCGCTATTCGCAAGTGCAGGATAGACTGTATATCGACTTTGACTGGACAGCAGATGCATTGGTCGATCAATACATTGTGATCAAATGTTGGAGGGCAATGGATCCTACAACTTGGACAGAGATTTACAATCAAATGTGGGTTAAAGACTATGCCACTGCAAAGATTAAAAAGCAGTGGGGTCAAAACCTGACGAAATTCCAAGGCGTGCAAATGCCTGGTGGAGTTACTCTAAATGGCGAGATGATTTACAATGATGCTGTTGAGGAATTGAAGATTCTCGACGAGCAACTCCGCACCACCTGGGAAACACCTCCACTGGACATGATTGGCTGATATGGCACTCAACTCATACTTCACACAAGGCACGTCGGGTGAGCAAGACCTCCAAGAGAGTCTGATCATCGAGCAGATCAAGATGTTTGGGAAAAATATCTATTATATTCCCAGGACTATTGTTAAAGAAGACAGCATCTTTGGAGAAGATACTCTCTCTAGGTTTGATGATGCTTTTGAGATTGAAGCATATGTTGAAGATGCTGGTGGTTTCCGTGGAGACGGAGACATGTTTAGTAAGTTTGGGGTTAGGGTATCTGATCAGGTAACCTTTATCATCTCTCGCAAAAGATTCCAAGAAGCCGTAGACGATAACACCACACTGATTGTGGAGGGTCGTCCCAATGAGGGAGACCTTGTGCATTTTCCTATGGCAGGGAAAACGTTTGAGATTCAGTTTGTGGAGCATGAAGTCCCCTTCTACCAGTTAGGTAAGATTCATGTCTGGGGTCTTCGTTGTGAGCTGTTTGAATACAGTGATGAAGACATTGACACTGGTGTTGCTGAGGTTGATGCTATTCAGACAAACTTTGCTGCATCCATCAAACTCGTTATGGATCCTGGTGGCACTGGAGACTTTGTTGTCGGTGAAGAAATTGTTGGTGACCTTTATAGGGCAGCAGCAACGGCAACGATCACTGGAGATACTGTCACTGCACTCACCGTGACTGATGGTGGAAACCACTATAATAGTGCCATACCGCCAACCGTTACTATCACTGGAGGAGGAGGCACAGGTGCAACTGCAACCGCAACAGTCAACTCTACTGGTCTCGTTACTGGCATCACTATTACATCTGGTGGTAATGGTTATACTAGCGCTCCATCCGTTGCAATCGACTACTCACCAAAAGACAACAGAGCAGAAGTCAAGTCCTGGAATTCTTCTACAAGAGAACTCCAAGTGATCAATCGCACTGGCACATTCAACACTGGCGAAACTGTCAAGGGTCTAACTTCAGGTGCTCTCTGGAGTCCTGAAACTTACAATACGCTAAATAATACGAATCTAAGCGATACTGTCGATCAAAACTATAATATTGAATCTGAGGCAGATGATATCCTGGATTTCACAGAGACAAATCCATTTGGCGAGTTTGGTAACGCACAGTAATGCTAGGAACTTATTCATACCACGAGATTATTAAGAAGACGGTTGTTGCTTTCGGCACCCTCTTTAATAACATTGAGCTTAGACGCACCTCTGGAAGTAAAACAGAAGTGATGAAGGTGCCTTTGGCATACGGACCTAAGCAAAAGTTTCTTTCTCGTCTACGTCAGGTTGGTGACTTGACGACACAAGATCAAGTGCAGATCACTCTGCCTAGAATCTCTTTTGAGATCAATGGCATTGCATACGATCCCTCTAGAAAGTTATCCCCAACATCGTATATTCGCAATACGTCTGGAGAGGCAACATATAAGGGATTCATGCCAATTCCCTATAACATCAACTTTGAGTTGGCAATTCTTTCCAAGAATCAAGACGACGCCCTGCAAATTCTTGAGCAGATCCTTCCTTACTTCCAACCAAGCTTTAACCTGACAATGAATCTTGTCGCTGATCTTGGCGAGACACGAGACTATCCTGTGAGTCTCACATCTGTAGATTATAGTGATGAGTATGAGGGAGACTATGATACAAGACGCACTCTGATATATACCCTACAGTTTCAAGCAAAGACCTATCTTTACGGTCCTGTCCAAGACAAGTCTGGCGAGCTTATCACCAAGGCTATTGTGGACATGGCTACAGAATCAAAGATCACTGCTCCCAGGGAAGTGCGTTATACAGTCACTCCAGATCCTCTGGATGCTGACCCAGATGATAACTTCGGATTTAATGAACTCTATAGTGAATACTCAGATGGACTCTCAAGAAACCCAGTCACAGGAAACGACGAATAAACTCATGAAGTTTGAGGGCATTGAAGATGCTCTAGATATTGAAACTGATATTGTCTCAACAGAAAAACCTGCTGTTGAAAAGGTAGAGGAGATTGCAACTTCAACCAAGGAGCAGTTGAAGAAAGACTATGAGTATACTCGTGGCAATCTCTATTCACTCATCGAGAAGGGACAAGAGGCAGTGGATGGGATTCTTGAATTGGCGCAGGAATCTGATCAACCTCGTGCATATGAAGTTGCTGGTCAGTTAATCAAGCATGTCGGTGACGTTGCTGACAAACTGGTAGACCTTCAAAAGAAGGTCGCTGAGATTGAGAATCCCAAGAAAACCAAAGAGGTCAACACCACAAACAATACTATGTTTGTAGGTAGCACAGCGGATCTCGCCAAATTCTTAAAACAGCAACGTGATAAATAGTATTTGTAGGAGACCTTATTACCGATGGATAGAGTAAGAGTATTAGCGTCTGAGGTTACTCTCAGTGCTGCAACCAACCTGAGCAAGGCAACTGCCGTGCGTGTTGTGAATGACACTGCTGCAACCATCGTGCTCGTCGTTGATGATGCTGCTGTGGTTGCCGAGAGAAACGTTGGCGACAGTCAGTATGTTGCTTTGGGTAGCAGAAACGTCAGCATCGAAGCAGGTGGCGTCCTCTATCTGGAAAAGGATCCCTTGGAGACTATCGATGGCGCTGGTCTCAAATGCACCAAAGTAGCGAGACAGTAAGATGCCCGCCAAATCTATCAAACAACAGCGTTTTATGGGTATGGTCCGAGCTGCTCAAAAGGGTGAAGGAGCAGCATCGCCTGAGGTTGCCAAAGTTGCTGCCAGCATGAAGAAGAAAGACGCCAAAGATTTTGCTTCTACCAAACACAAAGGTCTACCGATGAAGAAGGAAGAATTTATTAACGAAGAAGAGGCAGATCGTCTAAGAGATCGCCGTATGGAGCGTGGTGGAGTTGATGGCAACACCCGTTATCCTTCTAAGTCATCTGGTGGCGGGGGCAAAAAACCTGAGGGTAAAACCTGGGTTCAGAAACAACTGGAGAAAGAACACGGCAAGGGCAAGTCTGCTCTGGACATTGTGAAGGCAGAGATTCGTAAGAAGCATGGTAAGGGTGCTATTATGGACACCAAGAAGAAGGCAAACGAAGGATATGCCCCTGGTGATGTAGACCAGAAAGTTGGTGCTGTCACTGCTATTCCCAAGGATGAGCAAGAAGCAGCAAGACAAAGACTACTTAAAAAAGCAGCAGCAAAGAGAGCAGCCATGAAGAAAGAAGAAGTGTTTGCTGGTAACTACCAGGGTCCCCTGTATGCACCCCATCCCGACCTGGGCGAAGCAGTAGATAGAGCAAAATATGAGAAGATTGCGAAAGAACCTGCTCCTAAGGATGACAAGAAAGCAGCATACGCTTTCAAGGACAATAAGGACAGACAGAGAGATCTCAAAAAACTAGCAAGATTGGTCAGACATGCTGACGGTCAGAGGAGAAATCCTGCAATGTATAACTCTTTTGAACCAGAAGGTGAGCAGATCAATGAGCGTGGTGACTTCTGGCATCCCGATCCCGAGAAGGATCGCAAACTGGGTGGTCCTGGTGCTAACCAGCGTGCTCGTGAAGATCGTGCTGATGCTGCTAAACCCAAGAAGGATTACAGCAAGACAACCAAGCCTGGTGAATCCTACATGGATTATGCCAAGCGTAAGAAAGCAGAAACGTCGAAGAGATCTGTCAAGTATTCTCCTGAGATTCAGAAGCGTCTCGACGCTGCTAAAGCAAAGAAGAAAGAAGGTATCGTCGGTAAGATCGCTCGTAAGATTGGTCTGAAGAAAGAAGATTGTCAGAAGACCTATCGTGAGTTTATTGCAGAAGGCAACCGCACTGGTCGCATGATGCAAAAGTCCAAGACTCAAGTTACTGGTCACATTTCTGCTGACCGTGGCGATGACGAGAAGAAGAATCGTGAGGGTCGTAAGACTCTTGAGAAAGATCTCAAGAAGCACGGTATCGGTCACAAGAAAGGTGTGGGCGAGTATAAGTATGGCAGTGGTGAAACTGGTCGTGAGGTTTCCTATCAGACATCAAAACCTGATAAGATGTCTAAGCGTAGATTTGGTAAAGTAATGCGTCGTCTGGGACGCAAGCATGGGCAAGAATCTGTGATCACCAAAGATAAGGACAAGTCTGCTAAACTTCACTACACTGAGAAGGGTAGTAAGGCAAAGTCCGATTCTATCGGTAAGACCAAAGCAGGCAAGCATCCCGAAGGTTACGGTGAAACATCTGGCACCAAGGTGAGAGGCGGCAAACTTCCCAAGAAAACCACTAAAGGAGCGTATCATTATGGCTGAGCGTAGCACCACCTGTCAGTTTTGCGGTTTGACTGCACCTAAGGGTCATGCCAAACCCTTCACCTACATCGAAAAGCACGAAGCAAACTGCCCGAAAAATCCTAAAAACAAATGAAACGTTTCAAGCAGTATATTTCCGAAAAGCAAGAATGTCCTGAAGGCACCTCATGGTGCAGCAAGTGCAAGCGTTGCAAAGAAGTCCCCTGTGGTAAGGAGATGAAGGAGGGGGTTGGACTCGCTGTTGCTAAGGTAATTGATAAAACAAAACCACCCCTGGGTAGACCCTCTAAGCGTAGAGCAGTTAGCACTGCTTTGAAAATGAGGCAGGTTATGAAGGATGCTGAGGCGAATAAGAAACGCAAATTCTCAGGCAAGGCAGCAGTTGCTGAAGGTGCTGCCTGGACTAAGAAGGAAGGGCAGAATTCTGAAGGTGGTCTCAATGAGAAGGGTCGCAAGTCTTATGAGCGTGAGAATCCTGGCAGCGATCTGAAAGCACCCAGCAAGAAAGTTGGCAACCCTCGTCGTAAGTCTTTCTGTGCAAGAATGAAGGGTATGCGTAAGAGGCAGAAACCCTCCAACAACACAGGCGATGATCGTCTGTCTAAGTCCCTCAGAGCGTGGAATTGCTGATGAAATCATTCAAAGGTTATCTATCTGAAAGCGTCAACATCTCTGGCGACTTTAATGGCAATCTCTATATGGGGTCTGCTCCTGAATCTGTGCAAGAAACATACGAGGCAGATATGGAGTGGAATGGACAACTGTATCGTATTGAGGTGCAGTATGAAGGTAAGATTCCTGGGAGAAACGAACTGACCGAGATGGTGCAGTCTGAGTATCCTGGCGCCATCATTCAGAATGTTTATCCTCTGACAGAAAGTAAGAAGATTGTTTCCAGTAAGAGGATTGCACACGATAGTGAGTGGTCCTGATAAATGAAAAACTATATTATTGAGGACCAGTTTCCGTTACAGGTTGCCAGAGGTAAAGTAAAGGGCGCATCATTCATTCATAAGTTTGGTGCTGTCCCCTCTTTGTCTATCAATACTACTGGCACGGTTTGGGATGTTGGAGATACAATCTACCCCTGGTCTGCATTTGACACTCCTGGTGTGCTTGTAGCAGCACAGGCAAATGCTTCTGACAACGGTAAAGTTGTCCGAGTGCTTGGACTTGATGAAAACTGGGGTGA